>Ga0209367_1007843_pt1 | contig 14674 bp, 8 predicted proteins | sample WorMetLIZISLAND2_FD_187412 | JGI IMG/M metagenome (GOLD analysis project Ga0209367, IMG submission 187412) | Marine gutless worms symbiont microbial communities from Max Planck institute for Marine Microbiology, Germany - Olavius geniculatus... ... | reverse complement strand
CTCATAGGTCTAATATTCGATTCCGATATCGATTCAATAGTCGCCTCACTAGACCGGAGCTAGCTGACTGCTGACGTGATTGGCCAGCTAATCTCCGCCCACTGAGACCCTCAGAGCCCTCAGCCAACACCCCTAGGACCCAAGGTGTCCGTCTCCAAGGATGAATAGAAAAGACCCAAAGTGTCCGACTACCGACCGAACTGTCTACAAAAATGGCGTCTATGTATGATCTGTCGACCCGCGCCAATTACTGACCGTAAACTACGAAAGTGCAGGCCGCAGAGTCTGCCAGACAACGTAATCTTCACGCTGCGTTTCTTACAGAATGCTATTTTCGTGCATGCTGCAGACTGAAACTACCTGCAAACGAAATAGTGTAAAATGGTGTAAAAAGGCCTATGAAAGCCAAATAATAACGGCAAAGGTGCTTGTGTTACGTTTTTGTGCGGCTAAAATGAAAATCCAGAAATTCGCCTTGCAAACGTAATAGGCAGAACAGTGTCTTATCGTATCGGACTGGCTGCTTTATTAAGACACGGTAGATAATGAACAATTCAAAAAGGAGCAAAACAATAGGGGGGCCTACATGTGTTTTTCACCGAAGAAGTGTCGTCATGGCAGTGGCAGAAGCAAAGTGGCTACTGCCCCCCAATAACTTTGTCTGTCGTAAAATTATATTTTTGTCGGAAAAATTTCTTTCAAAATCGAGGCTGAAAGTGTTCCGCTTTAGTGATTCTGTCAGACAAAACCCCAGAACTCTATTATTATTTTCATTCTAGACTCAAACTGTCTTATTGTATAAGTCAACGCCAGAAATTGGAAAATATACGGCGATTAATTCGGAAACATCCATTCGCTTTGAATGATTTTTGCTGCAGATGGAATCATTTAATAGGGTTAGTGTTTTAGATGGGTTTGTGTTTTAAAGCTGAGTGTCCGCGTCCGATTGTCTAGAATCCAGGATTTTTAATCTTCGTTGAGAGCGAGTCGCCAAAACATGTCTAATGGCAATACAACAAGCTGCTCGGTTGTCATCATTAGCAACCAATTATGCGTCGTCCGACGACACGCATGTCATTAATAATAGAACATCGTCTGGTCATTTTGCTCGCCTGTCCATGCTGATTATGCAGCCGTCTTGTAAGCCGCATTACGCGTCTTGCTCGTTCTTCAGTCAGTCAGTCTGTCTGTCTGTCCATCAGTCCGACTGGCTCTTAACTTGAAAACAAAAAACGCGTAACCACAATTGATGTGAACATTTTTGAAGGCGGAATTAACCTGTTTGCTGTAAGGTTAAGGTCGCTTGATGTCAAAAACTCAAGAAAATATTAATGAAACGTAAATGTTTACTCAAGAATGGCAGATCACCCATCGGTTGGTCGGTTTAGGCGCGTCGAATGACTACAAACTAGTTATAGCTCGCACTGTTAGGCCTTGTTTACTGTCTGCGCCTAAAACCCGCGGCAATTAGATGGACGACCGCAAATATGTCGGCATAAGACGCCGACTTTTTTCTTGTATTACACATGCAGCAAAACGGACATTGAGTTTTTCAATGCTTTTCCCGTTCGGTATCTATTGTTTGCTGTGAATCGAAGTATCATCCTCTTCAGTACATGGTGAGATCGGATCGGTAACGATGGATTTGTTCCAAATTTCTCGCCGAGTGTAAATATTAAAGTCACACAATACACAAGTCAGTCGATATTAGGGTGACACTATGGACAAGAGTTTAGTCTTTGTTGACTCATGATGCCTATGCGCTCTTTTTAAATAAAGAAGCTGCATAATGCGTAAGCACAACAGTCAGTCGCCTGTGAATTGCAGCGGCGCTTGAAGGCCAGACATGTAGGGAGGGCTCCAGTGATGGAGTCGGCCGGTCAACCCTGCAGACGTCAGACAACCGACGCCATCCAAGGCCTGAGTACGGTACGCGACGTCTTCTCGTTAGCGGCAATTTCATTGTCGACGTCTACGTACGCACAGCGAGCCCGGCCGGTGTGCCGGTGGCGTCGATGTGACAAAATAAGATTGCTTGAGACCGGATGCGATGTTTATGTGCGTGTGTATGTGGTCCGACCGACCGACCACCCTGGAGATGAGGCGGCGACGTCGTCTCCGACACAAAGACGTAAGAAGCGTCAGCGACTACGAAGACGTCGAGAAACTGGATGGAAAAGTCGGACGGACGCCGACGACGAAGAACGTTGGATAAGCGACCGACCGGCAACGACCGAGAACGACTATTAGCGACTGCTCGTGCAATCCGATTTATGAGCGACCAACGTTACGAGATGAAATGAGTCGTCGTTCTTTTTGCCAGAAAATCGACTTTAGCGAACCAATGAGAACTTGGATTTGTATTTGGCGACTGACCGGTCCACGCAGCATCGATCATCTGATATGACCTCATCCGCTGCTTCTTCGTTTTGCAAAAAAACGTTATTGAGTCAGATGAAATAACGACTTTAGCATGTATGACGATCACCGACTGCCCTTCAAGAATAACGGTGCAAAGAGTTTCATAATAGACAAAAAACTGCAAAAAAAACTTTTTCCCAATTTCCTAGGTTGTAGTACCATTTTGATACAAGTTACCGAGTCTCGCAAAACCAGCTGCGATTGTGCTCTTGCCAAGTTTCATCTCTTAATTTGAGTTCTATAAAGCAGTTGAAAAGTAATTTCAAACTAAATTAAAACTAACACAAAATTCAAAACTTAAAACAGTAGTGTTTACAAGTGTGATAATGACAAAACTAGAGATGTTGAATTAACGCGTTAACTAATGCGTTAAGAATCCATTCGCGATTTAAAATCGCTCGACAGCTCTTGCTAAAACAAAACTAACACAAAATTGCCGATGATTTTGCTTTAGTTTAGTCTCCTCTTCATCGCCCATGCTTAGGCACCGGCTAATCGTTGCATCACCAACGTGCATGCAGTTCTATGCTGTATAAGTGTACAAATAGTGACTGGCATCGAGGTAATCATTGAAAATTTGTCCGCTCAGTTCGTAATAGGATATGTTGCCCTTGGTCTTCGACGTCGCGGCAGCATTTTACGAACTTCGGGGAAAAAATCAATATTTTCATCGATGACTTTGACGCCAGTCGTTATTTATTCTGTTATACCTCAAAACCAAAGAACTTTTTAGTCAACAAGTAAACAATTACAAAAAAAAATCTGTGACGACTTTAGCGTTGCCCGGTTAGTGTTGCCCGCAACAAAAAGTGAACTGTTGCCCGCGCGGGCAACAGTGCGTATTTGTGAACGTCACGTGACGCGATTTGAACCAATCGCGTGCAAATATTTTGCGTTGATGTATAACAATAGGAAATAAAAACAGCACTAGCATAATGCGGCTGTTTTCAGGGCCGACAAGTCGGGTACGGCTGAGCATTATAGCCTACTCGAATCCAACAATGCGTTGTCTGTCGGCTTCAGATGTTTGCTTATACCCCGTTTACACGAGTAAGCATACAGGAAGCAAACATGAAGCAAACGTATTTAAAATACACGTGCACGACGTGTACTCTAAGCTTGCTTCATGTTTGCTTCCTCGTGTAAACGGGTTACTTACTATTGAGCGACGGACGGCGACGCGCGACTTGTGTCGCGCGTATACGCGTCTTATGACGTGCGTTTGACTTCAGTTGATCCGCTCTGTCGGCGAGAACCAAGAATAATCGATGCTAAGCCCACCGGCGGTCAAGTTCCATTCGCGCCACTTGCACACGGCGATCAGTTGGCTGGTCACGCAATGAGTCGGCGCGGTGGTCGTGGTTGTGGCGATATTGTCGACTAAACGACACGCGCTGTGTGACAAGCAATGTCGTTTCTGCGCTGTCTGTCTGTCTGTCTGTCCGTCGCGTAAATCTACGTTTCGTAAATGTGACGGTGTAGTGACTAGCACTGACACCAGCCGTGTGACGTCACGAGGGTCATGCGGACGATGAAAAATGGCGGAAATACCTTGCACTTGTTGCACCCGCAGCGGTAACGTAATTCAAGTACTTCGCAAATTTTCGTCCTGCATTTTCCAGTCCTGGAGAGCCACATGCTCGAAACGGGGGCGCTGAAATCGCGGGAGTGGACATTGCGGCACCAAGTAGCAGTAGTACGAATCTGTACTCATTTCTGGTTCACCTTCAACAGACTACTCTTGATCAAATGAACGACGTCGCTCGCCTCCGCAACGGCTTAAACATACGTCGACCAAAGAAGAAGGCCAACATGCTGAATGATAAGCGCATCAAGGCGTGCATATCCAGATTCAGCAGTGGTGCCTACACTCGAATGCAGTTTCTGTCAGCGGTGAGACATTCCATTGGCGCGCACACACAGACTTTGCGTCCAACAGCTCCTGCTCCAACAGCGACGGCTGCAACGTCGTCAGCGTCGGCCGTGACAGAGTCACAATTCTGCGAGGTGTGTCTGATTGCACCGCGCGAGGGGTTCGCATTGGTGCCGTGTGGGCAAGCACGCTTTTGTGAAAACTGTGCAATGCGAGATGCTGAGATGGATGCAGGGTGTCCGGTGTGTCGTGGCATGATCACGATGGTGATGCGTATTTTTCATTAGAGACAGTGCTTATAGGCTACACGTACACGAGACTGACTGCGAGCTAGGATCTCGTAATTTTCACTAGAAACAGTGTGAACTTTGCTACTAATGTAACTGTTTGAGTGCTTTATTTCACACGTTTGCGATGCGTGTTTTTTTTATTGCATTTGACTTTTTCAGTTTTAGTAACGTCATAAATATCCAAAAATCTCCACTATTCACATTCTTTGAGTTGACATGTCCAAAAAACATAGCGTCATTCATTCATGTTGCAATCACGGCTAGTAAGCCGCGGTTGGCATTTGAACTGATTTCATGTCTCGTATATCTGCATTCAAGAATCACTAGTGGACAGGACCAACCAAATACCGCAAGTTTCTGCGGAGACAGTTATTTCTATCCAAAAAAAAATCTCATTGACAGCACTGAGACAGCACGGAGACAGCACGACATCGTTTTGATAATATGATAATGATACGAAAGCTGAAATACCGGTACCCACGTTTGGCCTACAGTGTCTTTCTTAAATCTTTAAAGGCCCATGGCCACCGTCAAACTCACTTGTAGTCCGGGATCCAGACCATCCAAAACTGGAGATAGGGTACATGGTACGCTACTTTTCTGTTTGCATTTTTATAGCGCGAGAGCTAGCTAGCTAGCTATAGCGCGTATTAGCTACGGTAATTCTGTCCCTCTGTCCGTCACGTCCCGGTACCGTTTTAAGAACAGGTGAGATAGAGACTTCGGGTTTTCACCATGTGATAGCGTAGACTGTCTAGTATTTCGCGACAAAAATTTGGTGCCCCTGGCTAAAGGGGTTCCTTACGAACGAGGGGGCGAAAGAGGGGCACCCCCCTTAAAAGGCGTTATTCTGCCGCTATTGGCTCCTCCAACGTGAAAATGGTTGCAGGTAGGCACAGACATGCTGCTTATCATAACGAGCACTGGCGACGAGCTTCTTATGAATGTCAACATCGATGACCTTGAATGACCTTGAGCCCCCAAAATAAAGGGTTTTAGTAAATTTTTCGCGATTTTGGGCTGTGGCACGCATTTCAACAGTGAATTGCGCCGAAATGGCTGGAGATACCCCTCTAAAGGTGGTTATTTATCCGCTGTATGCTTGTTTAGAGTGTAAATGGTTGCAGATATAGCACAAACATGCTGCTTATCATAAGCACTGACGACGAGCTTTTTAGAAATGTTAACATCGATGACCTTGAATGACCTTGAACCCTAAAAATATTGATTTTGTGTGATTTTTTGACAATTTTTGTCTGAATTGCGACGAAATGGATGGAGATTGACTAAGATTACCTGCGAACAGGAACTGCCATAAGCTCTCGCGCGTCTCATGAGCATTAGTTCAGATTTCTTGTTTTGTTAGGTACCAGTTGTGTTTGGCTTTAGCAATCTGATAGGCCTACTGATAGTCACCGCGTAATGTATCAATTTGGAGCATCTGCGTTTTACACGATAGTGCGTTGACACAAATTACGTGAAGTGAACAATGAGTGTACCTTACATAATTCTATCGTCTTGGCTATAGTGTGCCGAAAATTATCGAATTCGGTGCAGATTTAAGGAAGTTCTGACAAAAACAAGTGGGGTCATTTTTGGCACACCCTGTATAATATGTTGATTTAAGCTTTATATATGCATTACGTTAATGTCTGAATATAACGAAAAAATGGCGTTACTTTACGTTATACTAAAAATCCTAATCTGGCAAGTGGCCGGAAGTGACGTCACCGGTTGTACCCAGTCAGTGTTTACCTATTAATTTTGATATTTTTAATGACAGAAAATACTGTGTCGCATGACAACTGCAACACTGATTTTACAAGGCTTATTATTATTTTCTATGTGTACTTACGTTGATGACGTGTTTAACCAGTGACGTCATCAGCCTGTCAACATGGCGTCTCGTTTTCGACGGCATTTTCGTAGATCGTCGATTTCAAATGTAAATTTCTTCGGGTTGACAAAACGTTGTTCGCCGATATTACTCCCAAAATTATTAGAAAATTATGCTGTTTTAGGAAAGTGGATAAAATACATATATGTTAATTTTGGTGTCCATGCCATTTTAAAGCCCTCGTACGTCGCAATGTCACGCAAGAATACTGTCGATCTCCAGCGAGTGACTGGCCTGTGTCTCGTGACTTGAGTGTTTAGTCCGCCGGAGGTGTCGGCGACGTTTGACGCTACTTGATTTGTAATCTTATCTCAGCTACAGAGTCACGACACAAACGTCGTGCACTGACTGCCGACTCAAACCGGACGCGCACCTGTTAGTCTGTCAGTGACGTCACTCACTCGTCACAACAAGGCTCACAGCCTGAAGTAAGGGAAGCAGGCAACTGCTGAGCTCTGACGTCAGTGGTTTCATCATTATCATCATCGTCAGCATCAACTATGAATAAGCTATCCGGAAGCAGGACAAAGGCCTCTATTTCCGTCCAACATAAACCAGTTTATACAGGGTGTACAATTCTTTGCTGTTGTTTTTCTATAGGCTTAGTCCAGATTTGTTTAATCCCACACTCCATTACTTCGACTTGTTGTGGTCTTGCGGATTTGTTGAACAGCATGTTATACATCTTTCAATAGCGAGTTATTTCCAAACGTAATGACACTAGATGCGCCCCGCCCTATGGACGGGAGTTTTCCGCCATGAAACACTACTCGGTGCGCTAAGCTGACGGGCTTAGCAGAATCAGTGGGAAGAAGACCCGACAATTCAACCCCCGCCCCTTCAAACTGCCCGCGGGGATAGGTGGGGGCAAGGTGGGGGCACGTACCTAAGGCCCAATGACTCAAATGCCGCGGTCGGGGTCCGCGACCGTGCAACAGGAAAGGCGCTAGAAGGGACTGACAGACAAACAGACAAACAGACTTTCCGCGCAATATAGTAAGATTACACACGACGCCAGCAATGTTCAGTGTATTTTATCTGAAATTCGTTCATGGCGACGGATCGGTGAAAGGACCTGATCAAGTAAACAGCGGCGGGTGACCTCGACTGCGTGTTGAAACCAGGAACGAAAGCATAGGTCAGGCAGCCGGACACCGGCGTCAGCCAGTCCACAATATCATTATAATCGTCATCACCTGCAGCAGCGGCGGCAGAGCTCGTTGGAGATCGATATGAGATGAGTTTCTGATTGATGAACTGGCACGCACGTACATCATCCGGACCAACTCAACCACTCGCTGAAGAGATGCTTGCTCCCTGAAACGTTTAACGTGCAAAAAAAGATTGCTTGTGCTTTTCGCAACTTACTTTCTAATGATACAGTGCAGCTGCAAATTGTAATATGCCACTATCTTGATAACTTTTCTTTTTTTAAGAAAGAACATTATTTGGCTCACTGTGATACTGGCGCATTTTTTATTTTAGTGGGCTGATTAATTGAACAGAGGTCAAATGATATCAATAATCAAATAATTTGCTGACATTTAATTCAAGTGTATCAGAAGCATTTGAATTAAGGATACGTAGAAGTTACAGAAAAGCTAAAATTTATCGCACTATTAGGGTCTACTGACAAGAATAAGGCGACTTGATACGTGCGACCGTTTTGAGCACGTTTTTAGCAATATTTGGACATTAAGCACAATTTTGCACTACGCGTCGCACGTAACAATTTCTAACCAAAAAAACGATTTCTCCCAAAAACTGGCTCGACGGACGACGAATTGTGTTTTTAAAAGTTTAACAACATGACAATCAGTGACATAGGCCTACCCCCAGGCAAACGAAGACGGATGGACGCAAGACGAGGCGAGACGCAGTCGTATGACAGATTGGTAGAAGGTGGGCGATGCAGCCCTTAGGCTACATAGGCTTACCGGAGGCATTGCAGACCACCCTGTCGACACACCTGGCTGGCCACTGTAGGCCTCCACTTCAAAGTAACCAAGAACGCGATCCGTCTGTCACCATGCATGTTGGAACGAGAATCCGGTCCTTCTTTAATCAATCACTTAATTAATCAATCGCACAGGCAGCAGTGGCCCTTTGCGGCGACTTGACGATTGCGATCTTGCGTTTCTGTATTCATTTATCTTAGTTCTGGTAGCAGACGGCGAGTCACTTGTAATCGGCCACGACCAGGTGTTGCATGCTGGGACACGATACTGCAGTAGATCCACACTACGCCAATCACTACATTCATTCATCATCATCATCATCATCATCATCATCAATGCGTCCAGCCTCTACCGCAGAGTCGCTTCGTGTTCGCGCTCGATTGTCTTGCGTCATAGATTAGCTACAGGAGTGCTGCAGTCTTCACAAAGTCGCTTCAGTCAACACAGGCGTCCTGGTCTATTATGTTTCCGCGAATGTTGACCAAGTGACGCGTCGAAATGACAGCGCATGCCTTGCTTTACCAGAACAGACAAGTGATGTGGTATATAGTCAATGCTCATCGAGCGTTGGCAACGTGGTCGATGATGCGAGAAAAAGACATCTTTTTCATTCTTATGTAGTCGTACCAACGGTCTATGAATGTGACGCCACTGAATGGCCATACCTTTCTACAGCTTCGAGGTATTGAAACGGAGATGAACTTTTTGCCAATCAGTCTAAGAACTGTGATGGTAAACTGTTGCAGATGTGTGACTCACAAAAGAAAACTCAACTCTGCCCAACTGTACATGTATAAGTACAACTATGTTAGCGACCTGACGAGTAGATGACGGCTGATGTAACTATGCTGAAGCTCGCTCAAAACGCAAATTGTAACGTGGTTGATGAAGTTGTACGAACAACCATTAACGGACAGCCATGCTATGCAACAACAACAATGACGACGACAACAACAACAGTGGCAACAGCAATGATAATAGTAGAGCGTTTTATTGCCGTCGTTAATGATTCGGTAATGATCCAGCAACAAGCTATATCAGCACTGCACAATAGAACACAAAGACCCGGCTTCTGCACACAAACCTACATACGAGCGCAACATAAAGCTCGTGATATAAGGCTAAAAGCAGCATACGGACGGAATCGCGAAATGTACAATGTTTGCCATAATAACTAATGAATATTTTCTGGCAGTAGCGTTCCGTGGAGTCGTTCCGAGAAAAAAACTACTGCAGCTGGTGAAATTAAACCGGATACGTAGTATACACCGTGAACCAGAAACGAGACATCGTACTATTGCCAATATTTTGCCGTGCACTGACATTTTAGGTGGCATTTTGATAGAACCATAAGACGTAACAAGATGCAGTTTATAATGGACCATTATAAAAATCTAACCTCAGTTATTAAAGCTGTGATAATTGAACAATTTCAATTTTAATTTTAATTAGCTTCCGCGAAAAGTAATTTCTATTGCGATGATTACAAATTTTACCAGTTAGCCTCGGCGCTCAGCGCACTATAAAGAACCATGCATCCCATCACTCTAAATACGAAACACCAACCGTCATTAGTGATCGACGCAGCAGTTGCAGAACACCCCACACCGCTGCATAGAAATCAATATAATACGAAATCTATGACTGTGGAACGTCTGTGATTTCAGTTACCTGAAACGATTGCAATTGATACGCACCACGACCACAACGGTTGCAGCTGTCGGTTGCAGCGACTGTCTCACAGTGTGCATGCATGGGCACCGTGTAGCTTTTGTAAGAGAGAAGATTTATTCGACTCACACGGCTGCTTGTCTCGGTTCGATGCTGATAGTAGGAACTCACGGTTTATATGCGGTAGCCCAGAAACTAAATTTTATATCACAACTCCGTCAGATTCTCAACCGATTTCTTAAACAGAACTATTTTTAGATATCTTTTCCACAGCTATACACTGTGTCACACTGCTCTGTGCTGCTTTAATGTCGGTTCTAAAGAATACTAGATTGCAGCGTTTCATATGCGGCGACATCTTCAGCGATCACTTTGTTACGTATTACTTTGAAAACATTGTGAAAATCGACCAATATTCGATGACATTATAAAGGTGTGCAACTGAGTGGCTTAATTTTTATCGGACCACCCGCTACGTGCAAACGAGACCGCACGCAGAGCCTGTAAGCTGTAGCTATCACGAGATTTGACCGGCGCCGTCTACCAGCATGACCCATTGATCTCCGCGCATTCAATTTACTCACTGGTAGCCGACTCGTATCTCGCAGCCCGTGTCCACGTCGGCGCCTATATATACTGTGTCCGGAAAAAGGGACTCCTTATACATCGTACAATAAAAATGTCAAATCTAAACCATTTTGAATGAAATTTTGTACACTTAATTTGCAATAAATTGCTAAAACAGTCACTAAATTTCGTTAAAATGTTTTTACTGGAGTTATTATTTGTTGAGTATCGATAACAAAATATCTCCGTTACCAATATGGTGTTATACAAGTAAACTCCTGTGTTACTGTACAATTGCGTAAATCCAATAAACGACATTTGATTTCAACACAATTCTACAGCAGCAGGGCACCATTTATTGCCAATAAAAGTACCAAATTTCAGCTGAATCTGTTAAAGCAAACAATAGCTACAGCGGCTTTTGTGAGCTTACCTCATAACACTTCAGTTTCAGTCTTTGTGTTTAACGTTACCCGGAAAGACCTGAAACGGAAGTGTTTAGAGGTGACCTCACAAAAGCCGCTGTAATTATTGTTTGTTATGGCAAATTTAACTAAAATTTAGCATTTTGATTGTTAATAGGTGATGTGATGATGCATTGTTGACGTAGAATTTTGCCAGAATCAAATGTTGTTTGTTGGAGTTACGCGAATGTACAATAACAAAGGGGGTTACTTGTGTAACGCCATATTGGTAAAGGAGATATTTTGTTATCGATATTCAACAATTAATGACTGTGCTAAGAAATAATATTTTGAACGAAATTTGGTAAACTCCTTAGCAAATGATTGCGGATTAAGTGTACAAAATTTTATTCAGATCCGTTCAGATTTGACAATTTATTGTTCGATGTCTAGAGAGTTACTTTTTTCGGACGCGGTGTAGTCGGATTTTTAGGTTGGGTATTCGAGTAAAACAAATGATACGGCTATCAACAAAACATATTTCCAACCGTCGCAACCGACTACTCGCAGTGGCAACACGCAAGGAGCAAGCTAGTGAAACAAGCAAAATTACGACGAAAATTGCAAAAAAACTCCTGCAACTTAGTTTCGTGTAGATAAAAACTAACCTAACTGTCCCCAAAATAAGCAAAAACGCTAAAACGAAATTGAGATATTTTATTTCTCAACTAACGTATTTTAAAAGCCCTTAATTTTTGGGTTGATTGTTGTCCACGGCTACAGTCGGTTAGTAATGCAGTATCAATTGTTTACAAGTGTTTTTTGTGAAATGTGAAACAAAATATTTTGTTTTTAAAGTATAATCAAACAACAACGACTAAAATCGCACGAATTAACAAGAAGTCCAGCTGTCGCTAGAACAGCCGACCGTCTTGGTTGTCGGTGACTTTCGAAGTCATCCAAGGTTAATGATTTTAATTTCATCTGAAAGGGCGTATGCCATTTCCTATTAGTGATTTATAGTAACCTAGACCGCATCTCTCACCGTTTCCGAGATATGGCCAGTTTTCCGTTGACAAACGTACATTTTTCATACCACCAGTCCATTCAACGCCAAATTTGAAAATGTTCCCCTTGCACTAGATGGCTAAAATTTCGCATGCCCGAGTTGAACACGCACGGCTAATTATTCGTGTAAAAGTTTTTTTTTGTAAAATCTAAAGCTTAGCCACAATACATCCGTTACAGACGGACAGACAGACAGACGACGACAACTATGCCGATAGCTCGACCGTTACTTAAGTACGGTCGGCTAAAAATGAACAAAAACTAAAATAACACCGATTATTTTTCTGGATTCGGTTGACTGCTTGCTGCACTGCAGTTCATTTGCTATCTACTGGCGCGAGCGACTCTCATGATTCGAGTCATCTATAGCACGGCGACTGAGCTGAGCGTGCTATAGAATAGTTGACAGCGTCGGCGGCGGCGTCAGTAATTCGATGTGACGTCGACGCGCACCCAGTTGAGCCAAACAAGCCGCCAGTCGTTACGAGACTTAGCCCTGAGCACGCTGGGTGGTCCGGCACTCTCTGCTGTCGTATATTACTGTTCTAGTCAGTTCCGGTTTCCGTTCTTTGGCCGCTCGCGCTATTCGATATTCCGCAGCGTCCGACACAAACCTATCGGATGTGGTCGCGACAACATGGCCGCAGCGACGGTGGCCCCGGGATTGGTGTGTGCGTGTGTGTGCGCGTGTGGTCTTATCGTCGGTGGTCGTAGATGGCGTCGCGTCGACACGCTAATCCGATTTGACGACGTGTGCCGCTGATCTTGCAGTCGCGCCAAAAGGCCGCATTTACACTTTCGCATGTACGCTCCGCTTTTATCCCAAAATGACGACGCATGACTGATGAAAATAAGATCGTGTGGTAAGAAGACGCGCGTTGTACGCGAGCGGAATTCGATCGCGTGCAAATCGCTGGCAGGTTAAATTGACTGCTTATGTGCTTTGTCTCTCTATAATATTTCCCTGTATGTCGTTCTTACTCTTTATTTTTTCGTTTTTTTATGTTATTGAGTTGAATTAATAATCCGTGACATCAGTACGTTATTATTTTGTTAGCCTATATTAAATTATATATGTAAAAACTTACCAGTTTATAACTGTGTGTAAGGACGATGTGATGATATCAGTCCTCTAAAACAGCGAAAAATCATTTGGGTAACCTTAGACGGGAACGGCAACGTCTGTTGATCTCGTTGAGTTTAATGACTGGCTTAGCGCCAAGCGCGTACCAGTGCTTTCTGTCCGTCAAATTCGGTCGGTTGGACTTTCCGAGCAAGCATTCCGATTGCCGTGTCGGTGGAGCTATAAATAGAGCGGACACACAGACAGACAGACAGACATACGCTTCAGATTTGCTTAGTTTTAAAGAGCTGTGTCAGCGACAGCGCAAAAACGAGAGTGGGTATTTTTTTCTGAACACAATGTACGATAATGATTAATATTCAGTCATGGGCGTAGGCCTACGTAGACCACTTCAGTACAGCCTTTGATGTTTTTGGCGAGTGTTTAATAGCTCGGTGTTGAGACGGTGCTGCTGAAGTGTTGCGTTATTCAAGGAATGCATCATTATCATCATCAGTAACATCAACAACAGCAGCAGCCGCAGCTGATGCTGGCGCAGTCATTTCACCGTGATTAATCGCCGCAAGGCTCGATGTTTTGTTGTCCGACCGACCGGCGCAACGCAATTATCGTTAATCTGGTATCGATAAGACTTAGTTCGACCACAGCCAACCGTAAGCTGCCTAGATTTGTTTCTCGCAACTCGGACGCAGGCTGCGTGCGGCATGCAGTTGCTTACTAAACGATTTGCTTTCGGCGTCGCCATGCTGCAAGATGATATCACATGCACCATACATGCTACTTTTTTCTGATCGACTTTGATTCGATCTCTTTCGCATTTTAGGTGAAAATGCACTGCACGGCTGACTATCTGACAATATGTGAGGAGTGTCATCGTACTCCGACTTGAGCAAAATTTGCATGTTTATACCTGGCATTCGCTCAACCCACTTTTTTTGTCTAGCCGAAAAGCTGTCGACGGTAAGTGCACCAAATTTTGGCCACTTGTAGGGGGCATCGATTGCTGGTCAGTGACGGAATTTTGGGCGAATACATCGAGTGGATTTTGAGGGAGCCCAAAAATCGATTTTTTTATGCCCAGTAACTGCCGAAAATGAATAGTAATTTTGGGTGATTTGATGATTTCTAAATTGTAAGGCCATGATAATACGCCGTTTATTGCGTATGGCAGCCAGTGACTGGTTTGGCACTAAAAGCATGGCTGGAAGCCAATATCATCGGCACCGCCTGGTGGCTCGGAAGAGCGAGCGAATTAAGCCCAAATTTCATTACGACGACATTGCGACGAAGTGGGCGACAATGTCGCGGACTTTGTCGCAACCTTCTCGACATTTGTGTTCTCAACTTTCATAATTTTTGTCGTCGACTTTTTCCGCGGGCAAGTTTCGGTGAAAGTCGCCGTAATGGAATTAAGGCTTCACACTGTATAGGCGCATAGTGG
>Ga0209367_1007841_pt1 | contig 14676 bp, 14 predicted proteins | sample WorMetLIZISLAND2_FD_187412 | JGI IMG/M metagenome (GOLD analysis project Ga0209367, IMG submission 187412) | Marine gutless worms symbiont microbial communities from Max Planck institute for Marine Microbiology, Germany - Olavius geniculatus... ... | reverse complement strand
GTTATAAGCGCTCATGTTGACCTACCCTAAGTCGACAATGCGCGTTCGGCGTATACCAATGCATTTGAGTTCGGGGCACGTGACTTTGGTGCCGCAAAATTTTACCCCACCCCTAATTTCCCCCCAGTCAGACTTAGGGCGCCGGGCGGACTCACGTTGGGCTTTGCCCCAAATTTCTAGTTGTCTTTGTATGGGTTATGTTTGCCATTAGTCTGATCACAGATCTAAACCATGAATGAACAGATTATTGTAATCCACATCAATCCAGCACTTGTGCTCTCATATTTTATAAAAACTAGAAGATGTGCTAAAACGGCACAGCCGGAACCATAACCCTTTGACCTTACGGAGTAGTTGAAAACTAGCACACCAGCTACTTAAATTTGGCTAATTTTTTTTTTCTTCTGTAACTGTTTGTTTTTGAGTTAGGATCCCATACGGGACAAACAAAATGGGCAAGATTCGTAATGCGGACTGCTGCATAATGAACTCGACTGACTGCTTCAAATGTGACACAATATCTTGTATCAACAACCTCAAGCTTGCGACGTTGTTCGTGCATTCCATCGGGCATTCCATTCCAGCAAATTGACCTTCCGTCCTTGCAGATGATCTTCATTGCAAGCAGAACGTTCAGCGCATCATAGACACGACGTCGAATATTCTTCTCTTCACACTAAACAAATGCAGACCACTGGTGTGATATAAACTATTAGACACTTAAGTTTACACGACTTAAATGATGAAACAAAACTACGCAAAATATGCAGTATAAAAATTTCTTTTAAAAATACATTGCTCTGACTATAAAAAATATGCAGAATCAATAGAATACGGAGTAATCGAGTGTTAGCTCTAACTCAAAATATAACAGGCTTTGGCAATGCAAAAATACATGAAATTATAATATGCGATTTCCCTAGCAAGCAAATCTCCAACATTTGCAAACATGTGTTCTCTCTACATAAACTGCAATAAAGCATGTCTCTATTGCATACATATTACATAATCTTGTCTATCCTAGACAAGAACAGTCTACAGTCTTTACATACGCTAGGTGGTTACCAATGACAAATGCACCAATGGGACCCGGAAAACCACGCCTACCTGAAAGTGCTGTATGGAAGGACAATGCAACAAAACTGGTGCGTAACCAGTGGCTTATATCCCTATACCTCCTGGGTGCAGATTGCACCCAGGGAAAAATAGGGCAGGGGAGATTTTTAAGGATGAAGATCAAACCTTACCGATATTTTTCGCTGAGCAATGAACACCTTTAACAAAACCTCCCCCCTAGAGCGGAAAAGGATTCTATAAGGGGGACTTGAGTCCAAAAGTGGGGGGAGTACCACCCAATTTTGATTCCAGATTTGGAGGGATAGAAGCCACTGTGAGTGACCGACCTGAATAGGCCTCATATGCCTGTGTACATCATTAGACACTTCTTTCACGAGCTCATCAGCAACCTCGGAGTACGTCGTTCGTCCCTTCCTCTCCACAGTCAACAGTACGCTCATTGCAAACTGACGAAGTCCGCTGCCCGGCGCCCGACGACCTGGCTGATCTCTACAGTCCGCATTTACACGCCAGAGATAGCAACTCTGAACGATATCACATGAACACGTTTATTTGCCCAACAAGTGTGCAAGTGAGCAGGGTAATACATGTGACATCTAAATACAATAATATCCAAAGATTGGGCAACAAAATTCTTTCTGTCAAGGGTTTGACGCCCCCTCCAACAACATATTATAGGTTATTTGAAGATAGTTAGCCAGGCAATCACTTGCACTAGCACGAACAATGAAACAAGGGGACCTATCAGTGGTAACACATCTAAAATTAGTTTAGATTACTTACTGTCCACTGGAGTGACATCTGGTGGACATTCGTTCCAAAAAAAAGGCAGCAGCAGTTGCTGTGATGCAGTTGCTGTAATGTCAGCAAAAACAAAATGGTTGTATTTTTTTTATGAATTTCTATGTATAATTGATATAAAATTTGCAGTGTCAGTTCACCCAGCCTACTTTTCCTCAGTTACCGTACAACATTCCAATTTGAATCAATGATAAATGAGACTTTTGCCAAATTTCTTGCCTTCTTGTCTCTCAACAAACAGCAGAAGAAGGCAATGTCAAGTAAAAATCCTAAAAAAATGCAATCTGTCCAAAAAATGAGAAAATTAATTATTCAGCTAATTTTTTATTAGCCTACATAATCTACACAAGAAGCTCTATGGTGAATGTGAAGGAGACAAAAAAAGACAGACAGACATCTAAATGACAGCGCATAAATAGTGAGCCACCTACTGTCACGTACCGAATCCGAGAATACATAGATGCAGGTTTTGGAACAGGCAAGTAACTTAGACCAGGAGGCATCTTCAACAGCTGCACATAATAAAGACACAATATTGACAATAATCATCAGATTAACCAAATACGTACCAAAGTTATACTCTGTGCTGTTACACTTGTGACCCACAAAAGTCAGTGCAAAACAAACGACACGAAAACTAAAAAAGACACTCGGCTAATTACATAAGTAAACAACAACAAATTAGCGAAAGTTGCAAACACAGACAGAAAATGTTGAAAGTACATGAAAGATACCAATCCCCTTTCTTAGTTAACCAATTAAATAAGCAACACTATATACCAGTGTTTTTCAACCTTTTTGTTGCCGCGGAACCCTACGCAAGCGTGAAGGTCACTCACGGAACCCCATGCATTGATCCGTGAGTCCAGCGACGTATGCCAAGATGAAGCTACATTTCCCTAGCACGGCGCTGAGGGCAGAGCCGTCATGAAGACAACAAATCAGACAAAGATCACCAATATAAAATTTGACCCATTAGTAGGCAGCAGTATGCTAGTGTATTTAACCAAACATGACGAGCGAGGCGGTCGTCGACGGCTGCTTAGCCCCGCCACTTACCTAGAAAATTTATCACGTGGACGCCCTCGGAAAAGACAGGTTTACGTGTCTTTTTCTTAGTTGAGTTTTTAAAAAATTGAATTAACTAAGTAAATGGCCAAACGATTTCGTAACCATAACCCAATCATTACGTTCTTCTTTGTTGAATAATGTTGTGCATAGGAAGCGTACGTTATAATATAAGACTAAAATGCAAATATGCCTAAATTTTACTCAACACAGCAAGTCTATGCAAAACGACGAGCAGAAACGCAATTTTAAACAAAAACATCGATGCTGAATATTTCTACGACATTGTCTGGCATGATTTCGCACGCTGAGTTATTTTTACTGGCCAGCTGCGGAACCCTTGGCAGACGCTCGCGGAACCCAAGGGTTCCGCGGAACCCTGGTTGAAAATCACTGCTCTACACATTACACAAAGACAGTGCTGGTGTGGAAGTTATCTACATACCGGAAGTTAATGCTGATGCCAAACTAGCAACAACAAATACTGAATTTAGGTGATACTAACCGAGTCTTGATGCTTTCAAACATCAGCTGAAGACATACCTGTTTGCGAAATATTGATGACAAAATGTACTCAGCACATTGGAGATCTTTTTGAGTATGCACTATATAAATTTGCACTTTACTTACTTACTTACTTACTAAATGAATGGACAATAATAACTAACAAAGTTGCTATTCTTCCCTCACTCATATCCTCTACCTTTCTATGTCAAACAAACTATGTCAAATTTTTGACTTATGAAAATAAACTGCAGATTATATTCCATCAAGAAAATGTTGCAATGGATCAGAAAGAGACAATAAGGCTACTGCAAGATTGGACTCACTGGCACACTGAAATAATCCAGCAAAGTTTGCAGAGGTGGAGGACTTAGGCAGATTCAACCAAACAGGGTCCCAGAAAAGAGGGTTACAAAGAAGTACACAAGCCAGAGAATGTTGGCCACAGTGCAGTACTATCTGGTTTGTGAGAGCCTCTTCATGGTGTGTTGCAACTTGCAACATTCATAAGTTCAATTGGTACAGCATATACGGCTTCCAAATTCAAGAAGTCGTATCTCAAATCATGTACAGTTGCAACACTGAACTTACGCTAATTTTTTGTACATTAATGATAGAAAATTACAGGGAATGACAGGGCCCCGTATTTTTACCGAACAGGGCCAAATCGAGCGAAAATTCGACCCTGCACTAAAGAGCACATGCAAACACATTAACGCCGGAGTTAACCAAGACTAACCACAGGAATGTTGACTGGAGGTCGAGACACTGTTACAGGCACTGCAGTCAAACCATCTGTTGACAAGTAAACAGTACTCTGAACTAGCTCACTGGTCTTGACATTTCTGCCACTTTCTGTTTACATACAAACATTACTGCTACTACAACACCAATAAATACTAGAGAAACTATCACATCATCTACACAAAATACAATAGCTTTAATACAGTCCATAATACACAATATGTAAATAAAAGACAACTTATATCAAAATAAAGACCAAACATCAACTGCTACAAATGACAACAAATAATATAATCACAACTTAAATAATAACTAAATCTATAATATATCACCAAACAAAATAAACAGCCATCAGACATTTTACCTTCCTTTTCAACTTCGGTTTCAACTTCCATGCCTGCCTGCTAACTGCAATAAACATCAGAAAATGCACATTACAGTTCAATTAGTCACAGTAATAAATAGAAAGCAGTCAGAGCCAGCACACCTCCGCCAAGGCCATGCTGTTCGCTAGGTGGCAGCACCATCTTCGGTTTGGTCAGTAGTTTCCCTTATGCCCCACTGAAAGCAATGGTAACGAAAATTTCAAAGTGATCCAGAATCCAGGATTCCTTCCGGATCACCCCCAAAATTGAATCGCTGGTAGTTTTTGCCATTCCCGACATTCGCAGAAAATTTCAGAAAAATACATCCATAACTTTTTGAGTTATCTTGCTAACACACAGACAAACAAACAAACAAACAAAGTCTGGCAAAAACATAACCTCCTTGGCGGAGGTAATAAGATATATCACACTGGTGGTCAAGCTGCATAAGAATAAACATGACAACAATACGCCAAAAACAAAACCCGCACCTAACCCAACCAACACTAAGCCCAGCTCTATGCCTAAGCACCTGAATGAACACAAAACACCATGCCGACCTCAGTCATGTACCAAACCATATGATCGAATCAGATTGCTAGCCCTAACCCCAACCCTGTGAGTCCCTGACCATAACCCCCTAGATCTGGTTCTGGATAATAATTGCCAATCTCCTGCTGGATATTGTAGCAACCCTAGCCCTAAGCCTAATCTTCTGTATTTGATTTGATCATGTTTAGTGCCCGTGCCATCGATGCGATGTTTCGTGACACCAAAAATGCACTCAATAATAGTTTTTGCAACAAAAACTTTTGAAGCCAAGTGGAGGCACAGCAAAGTATCTTCTCTTCTTCTTCTTTGGAATATGTGCCAACTTCAGTATGTTGAAGGCTCCGGCACGTAGGCATGGTAGACATGTGCTGGTGTACTGGTGCACATGTGAAATAAAAACAAATCTTGGTAGTAGGTCATCTGGTTTAACAGTAAACACCAACGATAACTGTGGATTCATTGGGCGACTTCACTTTTTGGCTTAAACTTTCGCTGAGTCTAAACTTCGGTTTAAGTACCTACTTAAGTCAAAAAGTGAAGTGATTTCGTTGAGCCAGAATACACTTCGACTTGTGACTTTAGCTAAGCGAAAACATGGCGAGTGGCGATTATTTACAGTTCTATACGTAGGGATAGTTTAGTAAATTAAAGCAGTCTGGTAGTCGTAATGGCTATACAATGACGTAAAACTTTACGTAATTACGTCATTTGCGTGCGCTGCGCAATTAAATAAGCAAGTCCAAGCGTAACTGGTTGATTTATTTCCTGTTAGGTTTACCGGTTTTCCGCCATTTTTAATCGTTTAGCTGAACTTTGGTCTGAGTACACACTTTCATGTTCAGCTTTAGCTTTGGCTCAGCGAAAGTTTAAGTCAAAAAGTGAAGTCACCCATTATATAATGCAGGTGGATGCCAGCAGCATACCAGCTGATAGTCCATAGCGAACACAAAGTTTCCCAGACCTTGGCTTATGCTATGATTACAAATTATCGCACGCATTAAAAGCTGACCTATATGTAGTATAATTCTATAATGTCAAGGACGTCTTCATATTTCTGGAATCACAAATAAAATCGAAAATAAATGACCAAAATCATCAAATCAACAAAGATAACTATTCTACGTTCGGTTACGTCGTTGAATAATTATCTTATTGGTGAGGCGCAATACGCTTAATTTATTATACGTTAAACTGTTACAACTGTTAGCCGTTTGTTTAGACTTTAGTATAGCAATTAACAACTATGAACAAGTATTGTAACTGTTACAAAATAAGCCGTGCAACAATAATTGTACATAGTTACATTACATAGGCTTTATTTTGTGCAAAGTTGAGCGATTATCGACCACGTTATGTGTCATTCTTTCGTCAACGCGTTTGTTTATCTCTGGTGCCACGCCCACTTGTTTGTTTTGATTTTTTTTGTTTGCTGTTTTTACTATTTAATCTGTTTTCATGTGGCCTTGGTGGATTATTTACTTCCTCGTGCCAGTTTTTGTCGGCGTAGTTGTGACTGAGTATAAAAGTGACATATTTCGACTGTTGAAGGCTGCATTTGTACACGGTTTTGTACAGTTGCTTGTCGTGTTGCATGTAGACTTGAAACGGGTAGCACTAATTGCTGAATCGGCGCCTTTTTGGGCCTCATAGTTTGCAAAAATGACATTGGCCAGATGAGCTGAAATCACCTTAACAGTCATCTGCATTCTGCATGTGCACTAGCTTCACAGATTTTCGTGAATGTCACTTTTTCTTTGTCATATGAGTTATTTTTGTTGTGCGAAAGCTTTACTGAATAAGCTACACTTTTGAATAGTTAGGCTTACTGTTTCTGGTGTGTATACAAGTTCGCTTGTTTCCTCTTCTAGTATGCTCCATCGGCGCCGATTCAGCCGATTCAGCAATTGGTGCTACTGCTTGAGACGGTTGCCCCATCGGTAAAAATTTACCCTTACCCTTTCACTAACCATAAGTCTATCCTTTTCTCTTACTCTGTTGTTATCCCTATTTTTAACCTTATATTTTTGCATGAACATGAACTAACAAACCAACAACTGTGTTCACTGAGTAAACCACAATGATGTCACACTGGTCTGACCAATCAGCTGCTTAATGTAAGCAGCTCTGAACACAATGGTACAGAACAGTTCTGTATGTAGGAATTGTTAAATAAAAAGCTGTAATGGCAAAGATGTCGTTGTACATTACAGATGGTGCTGATGCTATGTTTGATGTTGTTATCTATGTTCCATCTGCTCGTGGAAACTTCGATCAGCGAAATGCAATCAGAGACACATGGTTGGGGCATATCAGTCAAAATGAAACACTGCAAAACAGGTTTGTGGCATGGTTGCTATTTGGTATTTGGTCATTATCAGAAGGAAGTTCAGTTGAAAGTCAGTGTCACACTGTTTATAAATTGTTTTTCAGTTCTGTGAGCTGTAGAATAGGCTACATCAGTACATCAGTTTCCTGGCAAGATGGCATAAAAGGCACTTAAACCTGGTCTTTGGTTTGAGCAGCTTGTGTTTATGTGAATATTTTGCTTCTTAGTATTAGTATTATGTTTTTCTATGTATATAAGCATTTATTACTGTGCTGTATTTTAGGTCATTGTTAGTCTGCTTTAATTTTTCTATTGATTGTCGTCATTACACTCCCAGTGCAAGTAGTTGCTTGAGAAGGCTCATTCATGAAAAGCTGGGATGTAAGGCTATATTGACTTACTAAAGGCACACAGCAGTGAAGCAGTGTATTTATGGGACGATAGGTAGACCGTTAGTTTAACAGAGTAGAAAAACATCCATGTTCATACTGATTTCATTGCTGTTTAACTGACTGATGGTGCAGGGTATTGGTGAAGTTTGTCATTGGCATTGAGCCATGTTCAGTACCAGTCATCGACAGGCTGAATCAGTATTCGTGTGAGGAATGGAACGTCACAGTACCAGGTCTGCCTGTGATGTTGATTTGGCATTTGTACTACCACCGGTAGCTTTTCGTATGACATTATAGGCATAGTTTATGCTATTTTATTCTGTCTTATTACCTCCACTAAAGCAAAATGAAGACATAGGTTACATGTATGTTTTTGGTCAGTTCCTGTTTGTCAGTAGAATTAAATAGATATTTTTGAAAGGATTTTCATGAAATCTTTTTGAGGAGTACGTAGCCTAAAGAACAAGTAATTAGAATTTGGTGGTACGTGGATTTTTTGTGGATTCTGGATCATTATTGAGAACTTTTTTACCATTAGGAGACAGCAGCTGTATTAAGGCAGGTTGCAGCACTGTTCACAGAGGTTCAAGGTGTTTTATCACTTTTTATATCTGTATGTCCATATCTCACATTTTGTCTTTCATACTAGCATTACTGTGTCACGCATCAATGCTCAGAGGCTACAGCAAGGTCATTTGACCTAGATAAATTCTGAATGGTTTTTTAAGGACCAGGCTTACCTGATAGGACTCTGTACTGAAAAACAGAAGACGTCTGCGCTGGTGAAGGGATTTACCACCAGTGAGATGGCAGAATACTACAGATATCAGCTGCAGGCACAGTCTGTAATTTATTTGCTAGCAAGATGTAAGTGATTTTTAAATTGAGGCAGCATGTCTGTGGTTGTTTCTTCGTCTTTGTCTGCTGTTTGTCTGTCTGCAGAATGGAGACAGACTGAGACTATTAATAGAGATTATTAATAGCAGTTCTTTCACAGTACAACTATCGCTATAGCTGACCAAAGGTCTCTGCGTTGCAGCTTGTGAGCATGTTGCCTACCAGCTTGTATAATGCAGTTCGTGTTGTTAAAGCTCTGTGACAATATGTGTGCCAGTGGTCAGTGAAGAAGAAGAATTGTATGCAGTGGAAGAAACATTTCATGCTGATGATGCTGGCTTAGCTGCTGAAACCAGACAGAGACTCTATGGTCGACAGCAGATTTCTTTTGCAGTATGTTTTTTCCATTGACTGTTATGATTTGGCTTTGAGTGTTTTTCTCAATTACAGCTTAAATGCTCATAATGTGTAATCAGGAAGTCAACATTGAACAAAATTTGGCTGTGTGCATGTGACTGTCTGAATCTTAAGCAGATGCTTATTTTTAAATATCTGTGCACTGTAAGAATGTTTTAAATGGTGGGTTACTTGTTCTAACTCATTTTGTAGATTTTTCTTTGCTGGATGTCTTCAAGACAGCATTGCTGCTTGCAGAATGCAGATACATACAGAAAGAGAGAGAGACATCACGTATGCAATGAGACACTGTTGTTTTGTCTGACTGACACACAGACAGTCAGCCAGAGAGTCAGAGATGTGCAGACTGCGGACGTGTCTATCTGCGGATGCGGATCTACAGGATTTTTCCTGTTTTATGACGCATGTCTTTTTTTCTAATAAATGCTAATGGCCTTTAGAAAGCATGTTTAATTTCTGTCTTAACAAAATGCATTACAGCTACTACTTTTATTTTGTTATTTTATTTTTTTATTTTATTTTGCTTTTATTTTGTTAGTTATATTGTAATCTGCTGTATAAGCCTAGTGGCCTGCCTTACCTACTTACTTATGCACTTGCTACCTTACTTCAGTGCGGATACAGACTGACAGCGGATCCAATATTTCTCTTATGTTGCTGACACGGACACGGATCCTTGGTCGAAGTCCGTGGACTGATGTTGACCCAAAATTTGGGGATCTGCAAATCTCTGCAGAGTCAATCCAAACAAGAAAAGCCCTGCTAATGCAAAGGGGAATGCGCAACAGCGGTGCACAGTCGTACGCTAGTGATTCGTAGACTTCATGCATAGATCTCATCCATACGGCTTTTGGCTACGGTTTCAAAGAAAGCCCAGTAAAACGAAATCAGTCGCCAGAGGGCGCCAGACGACCGGCAGCTGAAATCTATAGTGTTTTACTTGTACTCGCCAGAGGGAGCCACGTGTCTTGTTTTGCCAATGCCATATCGGCTGAAAATCACAAATTTTTCTCACCCTCTCTCATTTAGCACTCTCGTTCAAGGTGACCCCCTTTGAATTTATGGAAAAGCTTTACTGATCCTGAAACTAGAGTCTTCCAAGCAGCTGATAGTGAAGATTTGATGATCCTAGCTTGCACCGTTTTGGACTGATCTATCTGTGTGATGGATGGACGGACAGAATTGCAATGGCTAAGATGCTCTACAGCAGTAGCTGCTGTTGCGCATTAAAGTCACGATCAGGGTAACATAAGTGCATCAATGTGTTTGTTGATATGCTTGACTTTGTATTTTTTTATCTGTTTCTTCCCTTGCCTTTATCTCCCTGTATCTCTCTGTGTCTTTGTGTCTGTTTTGTCTATCTGTCTAGGTACATCACCCGGTGGTGCTGAGCAGGCTGGGTATGTTCACTGCCAGCATTGGTTCTCGGTCCGTAGTCAGACTGCTTGAAGCAACCACGCAGGTCAGTCACAACCACTGCCTTTATTTCTACTACTCACTCATGCATATACTGACTCGCTAACTTATTCATTTACCAGGCTGGTTTGAAAACCTTTTTATCTATGCAGTTGTATAGTTCATGGGAGACAGGGAGTGCATCGTACATGTACCAAGACCAGTAGAAAATGCTCCTATTATTACTGACGAAAGATTAGCAGATTATTCATTATTATATATTTTATTGCGCTTAGTGTTGTATTTCTACCTAAAATTGGAGGTCATTGCTGCTGAAAACAAGTCGAAAAAGCATAGAAATGAGACAGGAAATGAATAATTAGCAGGTCATATAATTGTTTGTTGTTTTTCTCTTGCGTACTGCAGACTAAATAGCAACCTGTTGCAGGCTTTCTTTAGAGTCATTAATTTAGTTATATACAAGTTTCTTAGGAGTTTTTTGTTCTAATATTTTTTGTAAGGTTTTGAGATAATTTTTATGAATGGTTTTGCCTATGTTTTCATATGCTTCAGCTGTGAACTTTTGTCATTTATGGTGCTGGTTTTAAGCTGGTTTTTGCAAGATAAACGTGAGGTTCAGACGTTAGTCATCTGTATTACTTTTCAGATGTTCTGAAATCTGCAGTTTGTCTGCGTTTGTTGTATCATTGCAGAAGGAAATTGTGAGTTCTATTTTTAGTTCCAAACTGAAAAGCATCACTGTACACAACTTCACGTACAGAGAGGTCCAGCCATATTACTTGCCAAAGGTTAACCGTTTTCTGTTTATGATTTTTGAAGAAATGCTGTTTATCTGTTCATGTCTATGCAGACAGAATTAGCAATAGAATTATTATTTTACGTTATAACAAGATATCTGACAACATTTTTAATAATAGCAAGTTTGGTACTTTGGTTTGGTTTTAGACAGTTATTCTTTGAGACATTGCATTGCTTTTATTGCAGATTTTGTTTGTAGTAGTTCTATGAGTCAGTTGTAGTAGTTATTATATAGTTGTAGTCGTTACGCGTAGTTTAGCTGTATGTTTGTTGGTAGTGAATAGGAGTTGTGGTTAGTGACATTGTGTTTTTCATCATGATTTATTGTTGTTGTTAAGTTAATTTTTGGTTTTTCTTATTGTTTTTATTTTCATTATTTTTTGGCTTCATTTTTGTTAACAATTTTTGGATAGTTCTTTTGTTTGTTTTCATTAACAAAAAATACACAGGCTAGTGAAACCTGGCATTACTGAATTCACATTTGAGTTATAGTGGCTGTAGATTTAGTTGTACTGTTTGTGGTAGTAGTAGATTTTTTGTAGTAGCTGAAGTGGTTGTTGGTAGGGGTTTGAAGGAGTCGTGGTTGGTGAAAATTTGGAATCTGGTAGCAGTGAATTTGCATTTGACATGTTCCAGCACAACTTTTTTACGTCAAGGAACAATGCTTCTTCCGTCTTACACTACAACGAGGTATTTTTCTTGTTAACCATGAACTCTACTGTGTTTAGCTCACAAGTGCAAATGTTTGTGAAGAAAAAAGTTACTCATGCATAAAAACTTACTATCTGTCCTCTACCAACATTTTTTTCTAACAATACAGATGGTTTTTCAGAGACATTTTTACGTGTTAAGAACTGAATTTCTTTGGTAGTGCGTTGGTTTTGATCAAACAAAGTTGTTCTACACCAGGCCTGGTTAGTGCATGAATGGTGAACATTTGCAGGAGGTAAAGCATCTCAGTACCAGCCACCCAGATCAACTCAGCCTGGCCAACCCTCCGTGGGTAAACACAGCGAGTACCAGCGAAAGGTCAGATGCAAAACAGGCACACTGTATCACACACTAGTGCCATGTCCATGGTCTCGCAGTGTAAACTAGTGTCTGGCTGGGGCTAAGGAAATAGAGATGAGCACCAGCTTATAAGCCGTGATCTGTTGTGACCACTTTGTCTTGCCAGAGCCACTGCCTTGTTAAGATGGAATGTTTGAGAATTACTTATTTCAACTAGTAAACAAACTAGTTCTGGTATTACTACTGTGACATGTGTAGTTCTAGTTGTAGTTGTTGTAGCAGCCAGTATTACTGGGGGGGGGGTCACTACTACAATATGCATGCTAGTAAAAGGTTAAAGGTTAAAGGTCGCATATAGCTCCTAATGAGCGAACTCATCTCAGAGCTAGTAGTAGTAGTAGTAGTAGTAAAAATAGCAGTAGTTGTAGTAGCACTAGTAGTTGTTGTTGTTGTTCTAGGAGCCAGTATTACCAGTGGGTCACTATTATGACATACGTCGGTGGAAATCTCAGTCCGTTGATCTCGTCTCATTTGTGTTTCATGTCAAAGGTATTCAACAACGGTTCATTTTCCTGATATTAATTAATATACTACCATTGCTGTTTTTCTCTCACGTTTGTGGACCTGCTGGGTGTTCATTCACTTGCACTGTGAAAATGCTGCTGACTTTTTCCCAGTTTGGGTTCCACTTGTCGTTGAATCAATACATTTCATTGGATCAACATGATGTTATCAGGGAGGCTAGATAACATTTGACAAATGGTAGAAAAGTAACAAACTTTTTGTCAGCAGTTGGTCATACATAGTTTAACTGCAGCTCAAAATAAGTTAGTTATTCTTCAGTTTAACCGCTAGAAAGTATAATTTTAAAAAGTGCTTTGTAGTCCGCCCGAAAACAATAGTTTTCGGAAGGACTTCTGTTTTACGCATGATGTTTTTTTCTTTTTTTCTGAGCATCAAATCTCCGAGATGCATGGACCGACCGGCGTGAAATTTTGCATGATGGTCAGTACTAGGCCGAATTTTATAATGCTGGTCCAAAATTTTGGAAGGCGCACCCCAAAAAAATTTCAGGGGCGAAAAACATGCAAAATTTGGCCCGATTTCGGACGACTTTGAAGTTCGGCGGCGAATATCTCCGAAACGGATGAAAATATTCAAATTCGGATTTTTATTCCGTCTACTGCGATTCCTCCTGCGTTAGGCGAAACAAGTCCGGTGAAGTTTGGTCCAGTGACCTTGGAGATCTCGATGCTGAATCGTACCCACCCAAAGTGCATTTTTCGAAAGACCATATTTCGGCCCATAGGGGGTGCTGCGCCCCCAAATTTTTACACGCGCTAGAGAATGACCAAGTCTTACTAGCGCACCCCCCCACCGGGGACGGCGGCCCCCCTTACAACTTTTTTCAAAGGGGGGTCAAAAATTGGCTTAAAATGCAATAAATTAACGCTTATAACTTCGGAGTTAGGGGGTGTAGCCCGACGAAACTTTGGCACTTGACGTGGCTCTAGGTTGGGGTGTTAACGCTAGTACGAAATTTGGGGGCACCGCCCCCCTTAAAATTTGGGACGGCAAAAAAACGTCCAAAATTTAGTACGTTTTACGACAACTTTCGAGTTTGACCGCAAATATCTTTAAACTGGATAGATATATCGACATAATCTAAACGGCGTTATCAAATACGGTTAATTCCGCGTTGAACAAAAAAAATTTTGTGAAATTCCGTCCACTACGAACCAAGTTATAAGCGTTAATGTTGACCTACCCTAAGTCGCATTTTTCGGAAGATCATATTTCGGCCCCTAGGGGGTGCTGTGCCCCCAAATTTTTACACGCGTTAGAGAATGACCAAGTCTTACTAGCGTACCCCCCACCGGGAACGGGGGCCCCCCTTACAACTTTTTTTCAAAGGGGGGTCAAAAATTGGCTTAAAATGGAATAAATTAGCGCTTATAACTTCGGAGTTAGGGGGTGTAGCCCGACGAAACTTTGGCATTTGACGCGGCTCTGAGCTGGGGTGTTAACGCAAGTACAAATTTTGGGGGCACCCCCCCGCTTAAAATTTGGGAGGGCAAAAAACGTTCAATAATCGGTGCGATTTACGACAACTTTCAAGTTTGAGCGCAAATATCTCTGGAGCCGATGAAGATAGCGACAAAATCTAAACGGCGTTGGCGAGAGCGATTCTTTCGGCGTTGAACAAAACAAATTTTTGTAAAATTCTGTCCACTACGAAAAAAGTTATAAGCATTAATGTTGACCTACCGTAAGTCGACAAAGCGCGTTCGGCGTATACCAATGCATTTGAGTTCGGGCCACGTGACCTTGATGCCGGGGAAATTCTCCCTCCCCCTCTTTACCTCCC
>Ga0209367_1007838_pt1 | contig 14677 bp, 6 predicted proteins | sample WorMetLIZISLAND2_FD_187412 | JGI IMG/M metagenome (GOLD analysis project Ga0209367, IMG submission 187412) | Marine gutless worms symbiont microbial communities from Max Planck institute for Marine Microbiology, Germany - Olavius geniculatus... ... | reverse complement strand
GCTGTGGGCTCCGCCCCCAGACCCCCGTTATAGGCTCGCGCTCCGCGCGCTCGCCATGGCCCCCCTTTGCCAAATCCTAAATACGCCACTGGCTACTGCTGTACCAAAACCTCATTTGTCAGTAATGTCAACGAAAATCTCAAAACCAAGACCGAGATTTCAGACTGACTAGCCTAAGAGCAGCGTTATTAAAACTGCAATCTGCAGCATATCAGTGTCTGAAGTAGAATTATCGTGTACTTTAGCGGACAGCCAGCCAGCCGACAAGTAAGTTAGTAAGATTAATTTCGTAGCGAAAATAAAGTCAAATGCTACAAATGTTCATTGCTGTCGTGTGTGTTAGTACTTGTAGTAAGTTTCGAGTAGCGCGTGATTTAACTGGAGATAATGAAATTCAAGTTCAAAACTAAAATCTGTTATGCTGCACCAAGATCACATCTTCGTCATTTGCTGCAAAAATAGCTTTGGCAGCGCATTGTACGAACCTGTCGTGTAACCTTCTTATCATCGTTCTGATTCGAGCGTGTGCTGCTTTGTGTCTCTGTATATTATTCATCGGTGAGTTGTTTTTACAGAAGCATATAATATACGTACGGCAATTGTTGTACGTGCAGCACGATGCTGACGACACGCAGTCGTTGCCTCCGGTTCACTTGAATGTACCCTCACGTGCACCTGCCTACTACTACTCCTCGGCTGCTGCTGCCTCAGTGAGTTGTCACCGACCGAAATACTCTATGGTTGTGTAAATATAAGTGATAATAAGTCAACGATTGTTTCGCCTTTTTGCTTAAAATATATTGTGAGCAGTGGGTACTGGGTAGATGCATTGTGCGCTGCAGTATCTTTAGCTCATGCCAATCAGTTGCCACATTCGAGACTGCAAATCGCTTCTGATTACGAGTCTGACTCGTGTAAGAAGCGCTATAGCAAGTGCCAGACCTTTACTTGTTATCTTTAACATAGTATTTAAAAACTAAGTGAGAATTTTAATCTATTTTGTTGCCATATAAGCGAGCAATAAAACTGTATAAATACTCGACACTTTTTAAAGGCTATAGATGTCATGTTGAATTGCACAAAAATCTTACGTGCCAAGTCAGGTCAACTCAGCCTTTCATCCCTTGGGGGTAAGTAGAGGTTAACTTCCTTGCTTGGCTGCAAAGCTTAAAGAGGGAAGCATTCATCTATGTGAGGTTAATACCTTTTCAACTTTTATTTCGATGTTGACGAATTACGCATTGTTAAAACGCCAGCAGCGTGTTGTATTGGTTTGCGTCAATGTAGCACGCGGGAAGTCTGAATCAGCCTTACAGTCGAGCATCGTACGCAGGACCGTTCAACACTGCTAGCCACTATCACGTCACCACCACTGGCGCTGACGACGTGGATGACATCGTTTCGACCAAGAGCTACCCGGCCGCCAGAACAACGCCAAAACGCTCGAAGAAGACTTTGGACATCGAGGTATGTACGTTAACCGTTTCCAACGAGAATGCATGTGAAGTATGGATTTGGTTTGAGTGGCTACATTTACGTAGACATAAAAGAGTCAAATGCTTCTTGTAAGTCATTTAAGCCTTATTTACGTTGTTAGTTATTAAGCTTATAATATTAGTGACGTTGTTATGCGTTGTTTTTAATAGGCTGCATAACGGGTCTTGCTCGTCCGTCCGTTCGTCTGTCCGTTTGTCCGTCTGTCGTGCACAAGCTTCTATCTCGTAAAAACAGAATTGATGTCAACGTTACCCGTCAGGCTTAGGGTTAAGGTTAGAGTCGCACAGCTTTAGAGAGACGGTCGCATAATATGCCAACACTGGGCCGACGTATGATTCTATAGTTGACAATGCTTTGTTATGACTATACAGGAGGACATCGCGAACTCAATTTTCGGCGACGAGTCTGCGATGCCAGTTCGCCCGGTGACTCAGTCGAAGGACTACAAGACTGTGCTCAGTCGCTACATGCCGAGCAATGGACCCAAGGCGCTCACCACGCTGACTGACAGCGAATTGGATCGCAAGTACGGACAGATACTGACTAGGTGCCAGCAACTCTACTCTACTGTTTGTCTATAGAACTTTTCACAGCACAATTTCAACAAGCAATAGCAGACTGCTTCGTATTTCTGTCTAATCAGCCAATTTTTCAGAGTTAACTTTGAATTAGAGGTAAGGAAACCACAGAATCTGACCATGCCGCTGAAAACCTATAAATGCGCCCGAATTTTTGTGTGGATTCCAGACACTGAGCCTATCTACAGGCAGAGGTATGCACGAGACTTTTGTAGCCGAGACCGAGACGAGATGATACTACGTCTCGAGACCGAGACGTCGAGACCGAGACCACATTTCCTGTCTATAGGCTCTGGCGCCGTCCTTTGTGATGCAGAATCATCATTTTGACTATCACATTTAATTACATCCAGGTAATGAAATGAATGTCGGGCAAGAAAACCGTTTACAGTACGCCATTACAGTTCAGTTCACCAGTGGCTAAGTCAAGTCCACCAAAACCGATGTTGTTAAAACAAGAAATTTTACAGGTAGCTTTGCCTATCTCGTCACCAAACCTGACCTGCATGACTTTTACTATGAAACGACATCTGTTTTACGACTTGGTTATTATTTTATTGATAGCGTCAGTGCTATCAAGTATCAATAATTGAGCTACAATAAAATCCGTGTACAATTTGCAGCATGCAGCCGAAAATGTCACCGAGAGGGTCGATATCATCAAGCAGCGCCACGCTGCCTCCCAGAGAACATTCATATTCTTCGGTGAGTATCTGACTACTGCTGAATTAGATGATTTGCCAATTATGTTATACCCGGAGTCTGCACCTATTTTAGTTAATTTGTTGTAAAAATCCTGTTTTCATCGTCAACCGGCGGTTGATTGTCATCTGCCGACGGTTGATTGTCGACAACCGATCGGTTGTCAACCGATTCGGTAGGTCGCCGTCAACCGACGGTTGACGGCCAGTATGATTAGACTGTTATGCGTTCTGCGATTATTTAGTTTGTCGTTAGTAATAAGGGACAATATGAAGTTGAGATTTTGCACCGATGCTTAATTTTGATTGAACGAACATGTTACTGTTTATACGATTGAAAAGAAAAATGGCTGTCACCAAAGAACGCTTTGCTGACTGTAAGATCGGTCGTCCTAACGACCGATCGGCGATCGACCACTAGCATCACCGTAGGTTACCCGTCGTACATTAAGCGGTGGCGGCATCTACTCGCCCACAAGACCATCGACCATAATGACCGCCCACGTCGCCCTACCACAACCGTAATAAGTTTGTCGTCGTCGCCGTTACAGAGGCCGTCCGTAACAATTACCGCTGTCTGTCTGTCATTCCCATTTTATACGATACAGTAAGAAACCATACTAGACTATTGCACATGGCCAATCAGACAGCCGCTCAGTAAACTTTATGCTTGTCTACAGACAACTGAATGTATTTATTTTTGTTTAAAATGAGCACTGTTTATTTGAAAAATAATAAAAATCTATTTATTTTCGAAAAATAAATAGGAGCCAATGAGATCATGACAATACTGTTCTGTTCCGCGAGTTTATCAAGATACCGGTCTGGTGTTGTCACGTTGCAGTTGCCTCCGGCCGGTCCACCGAAGCCGAAGAAGCCGGAGATGTCGTCGGCGAGAAAGAAGCTACGAGACTTGCTGTGTCGCAGCAAAGGCAACCCGCGCTACTTCGACGACGAGTAGGCTAGGTCTAGCGCTCCAACGCCGGTGAGACTGACAGATCGCTGCATCACTGAACGAACCAACGAATATAGCCTACTATCACGACAGAGGTGTCCTGGTCTCATAGATCAGTTTTTACCTCCGCCAACGGCGAGGTTATGTGCTTGGCGCCGTTAATAAATTCGTCTGTCGTTTTGTTTGCATTACAAAATTACAGAAAAAGTTGAAGGGGCATTTAGTTAAATTATTCAGGGAAGGTTAAAGTTGACCCAGACTACAGTTGATTGGATTCTTTTTTGGGAGGGGGGAATGGTGCTGCTAATTTGGTGAATATGAAGAAATCGTTGTTGACATGGCGTTAATTGGCGGAGCTTTGCGCTGTCCCAGTGCCTTTCTAGTCTTGGTCATGGTCTCCAGTTATTCCGAAAAATAAAAGTAGCACGTTTTTTGAGACAGGGTGTAGTTTGTTCAGGTCCGAAACCTTGGTCTCGATAGTTTCATTTTTTGGTCGTCTTCTGGCCTCGATGTCGTATGTTTATCTCGGTTTTTCTCACGCCACTTGTTTCATGCGCCGCAATGTGACGCAATTCAACCGACTACTTTCAGCACGAACGATCTGTGAGAGAGATGAATGAAATGGTATGAACAAACGGTACTCTGCAAATCAAGGACACGCTTTCGCCGTAAACAAGCTGTAGCCTATCTCACGTGGAGGTTGCTTGCTTGTGCAATGGAGATGTATTGTACAGTTTCGAATCGTGTGGCCTGCAGCTTATTATTTTATGCATATTACTTTGTGCAAACTTCCATCAGAAGCCACGCAGCACCGCCTCAATGGCATAGGCTAATCACTGGATAACAGTGCCCATGACTACTGTTAACAACTTGACAATATGGGCCATGTTGCTAGGCTATTGCAATCTGTGTCTTGCACTAGTCTTTGAATATCTAAATAAAATTCTCATTGATACTGGTACCAAAAATTGCTGGATACCGTTCATTACCGTTTGCCTGGCACACTCTGTTGTAGCTAACTACAACATAAACTGTAAACGATCGTGTACAGGAGTGTGGCACGACTCACTGTTATGCACTGCATCAAAACCCGGGGCGCAGGGGTTAAAAGATATAAAACGGTGTTCACGCAAGTGTTAAAGCACTGAAGTTTAACAATTATAACTTTCTTTTGTTAATGTGCAGGCCATGCGAGAGCCACAGGTTTATTAGTGCAGTATCATGTAATCATTTCAAGCTGGGGATTATAGCTGCATTGGAACCGTCGTTCACTTTAGTGTCCACATGCTATTATAGGCCGGTTGCATGTCCCGCATTGCACCCCAATTACCATGTAAAAGCTTAGGCCTATATCTTATTAGCTTTAACTGTGCGTAGCAAATGTCACTAACATGACGTAGAACATGTTTTTCAGACTGACATAGCTGCATTGTATCGATGTGATGATATCTGTAATTATTTGCAATAAATTGCTAACAACATGTATAGCAAGTTATAGACTCACGGGTAAGCAACGCAGTCAACTCAACTGAGCATACGTATATAACTTATAATGGATTATATACGCAGTAGCATCGTGGCAGCCCCCCCTAAATTTTGGGCTGTTGGAAAAATCTTTTTCTTGTCAGAAAATTTTCGTTCAAAAATGCAAAATGTGGGGCCATTTTGGTGAAATTTAAAGACAAAATTAAAAATTTTCAGCACCCATAATGTTCTCTGTCGGAAATCTGCAGTGTCTAAGAAAACTGTTACTCCGTGCCGGATGTGCTTTTTAACACACAACGCCACTGGATACACACATTAACAGCACTGTGAAATGACATTGTACGCTGTGGCCCATAAAAAAGTGGCACTTTACTTTTGTCGATATCTTTGCCGATTACTGACCAATTCAACATTCTTTCACTGGCGCACTCTGCAGACAATTTTCAATAATGTGATTATTATATATCCCACCACACGGTAAATGTGTTTCTATACTACCTTGTGAAATAAAAATGTAGGCAAAAACTAACGATAATAGCGAAAATTTAGGTAAATGAGAAAAACACTTCAGAACAACATTGCGATGAATGATCCGTATGACACTAGACTGTGTTAGACCCACAGAGTTTAGTGTCATACAGACCATTCACTGCAATGTTGGTCTGAAGTGTTTTTTTACAATTTTACCAAAATGTTTTTTTGCTATTATCATTATGTATGTATATTTTATTGATATTTCACAAGGTAGTGTAGAGATGCATTTACAGTGTGGTGGGATATGTAATAATCACGTTATAGCAAACTGTATGCAGAGTGTGCCAGTGAAATTGTGAAAATCGATTAATAATTAGCGAAGACATGGACAAAAGTAAAGTGCCACGTTTTATGGCCCATCCTGTATTATGCTTAAATAACCCTACTACCACATAACTACACCTACTGGTGTTGCATTAAGAGTTTTAAGAGGTGCTAGCAGCAGGGATCACTTTGATCATGTTACTTATTCACAAGTAAGAAAACAAGAAATTTGAGCTAATGCTCATGATGAGACGTGCAAAAGCCTATAGCAGTTCCGGTTCAGTAGTTTAGCTGAAAATTGGGGTGTTCACGCTAAGTTAATATACAAATACCAAATTCTCTATCTGGATCACATAACGATTTTAGTTCTGTGGCGCCACCTTGTGAATGATATAGACTTGTGTCGCAGCCAGAAATCGCCAAAAATTCCATAAAACCCCCTATTTTGGGGTTCAACGTCATTCAGTCATTGAATTTGGCGCCAATCGAGAGCCAGTGTACGACTTCCTATTAGTGATTAATAGTAACCTAGGCCCTATCTCGCACTGTTACTGAAATGCAGTGACTTATTGGCCAAAAATCGCAAATTTTGCCCACCCCTCTCATTTAGCACCCTTGTTCGGGGTGACTTCCTTCGAATTTATGGAAAAACTTTACGGTTCCTAACACTAGAGTCTTCCAGACAGCAGACGGTAAAGATTTGGTGATCCTATATTGCACCGTTTTCGACTGATCCACCCGTGTGACAGACGGATGGACGGACAGAACTGCGATGGCTAAGATGCGCTGAAAGCAGTAGCTGCTTTTGCGCATAAAAATTCAAATCAAAACGCAATTAAAACACAAAATTCAGTCGTCCATGATTCAATCACTGCCGAGTTACTATGTGAGAGAAAAATAAAACTTGACCCACATTCACTTAGGCAGTGCCTAATGGGTGTTACAACAAAATTAACCCGATACTTTAAACAGTAGTCCCTACATCAGTACTATAAAACTAAAGCAAAACCGAAATGTAAACCAGCTTTAGGCTCATCATAATATCAAACAATGCTAGAGATTTTTATCACCGTTAATAACTAAACAAAATAAGACTATACAATTATACACACAGCAACTCTGTTCAGTGTGGAAATTAAGTAACTATATACGTAAATTATTCAGTAACAATCAATTTAACTGATGTTGACACTGACTATAATATTTCCAAAAAGCTCATAAATATCCCCAGTTTTATCAACATCTAGAAACCATTGCCATTGTTATATATTACACAACCACATTCTGCTTTTGTCTACAGGGCCTACTTTCAAGAGTTAATTCACGCTATGTGGGAAAATCGGCATCAGGTTTGTACAAAACAGAAGTGTTTCCCGTCACTGAACCAACAGCATCACAGCACTGAACGAAAATATTAATTGCCACATGAAAATGAATAAGTCAGCGAATCACAGTGAACAGCATCAGCATCTGTCCCATCGGATGAGTCTCCAGTACAAACACACGTAGTTGCTTTCCGCATTGTTTCTTCTGGAGTTAACCGAGATTAGGCCGGCCAAAAAAACTTAGGAAACTGATGCAAAAGCCAAATGAGGTTCGTTCTTGCAACCAGGAACATCAAGTCACTAAAGGTATTAAATTATGTTCAAATGATTGGGTGTAATAAAATTCCTCTGCTTCTGGTTGCCAGCCATCCCCCCCTGAAAAAAATCCATTCTTAAATTTTTTATTGGAACCTCCCAAAATATTGGTGCAATATTTTTGTTTGCTTTCAAAGTTTTACTGTTACTAGTCTGATATGCTGCAGCATTTTTACCTCATTTTTCCTAGGTACTAGTCAGTAGTCATTGTGTCACTTTTTTATTATGAGCCATTGTGTGTATGTAATATTACACAAAGTGTCATAAGATAAAAAAATTTTAAAAATGAAAACGAATTATTTCCCTCATTCCTACTTTTTCACCAAACTGCAACCAAAAGCAGAGAAATTTTTGAGGCCTAGCATTAACAGTCACAAAAATGTGTGAAGCGCATATGCATTCTAAGCATGCAACAGTCAATAAGTCGGACGCAATGTTTTCAGTGAGTGACAGTTCAACAGCTCAGGTGTGATACGAATGACATAACTCAGCAGTCACATCACCGTGTGTTAGTTTATATATACCGTGGGCCATAAAAATGTGGCACCTTTTCTTTTGTCGATATCTTTGCCGATTATTGACCGATTTTCAACATTCTTTCACTGGCGCACTCTGCAGACAATTTGCAATAATGTGATTATTACATATCCCGCCACACGATAAATGCGTTTCTACACTACCTTGTGAAATATAAATGTAAGCAAAAATTAATGATAATAACAAAAATTTAGGTAAATGAAAAACGCTTCAAACTAACATTCCGATTAATGATCTGTATGACACTAGACTGTGTTAGACCCACACAGTCTAGTGTCATGCAGACCTTTCACTGCAATGTTGGTCTAAAGTGTTTTTATTCAATTTTACCATAATGTTTGTTTGCTATTATCAATATGTATGCATATTTTATTGACATTTCACAAGGTAGTGTAAAGACGCATTTATGATGTGGTGAAATATGTAACAATCACGTTATAGCATATTGTCTGCAGAGTGTGCCAGTGAAAAAATTTTGAAAATTAGTCAATAATTGGCAAAGATATGGACAAAAGTGAAGTGCCACGTTTTTTGCCCACCCTGTACAATACAATATTGAATGCATGATGCTCACGGACCAACGGAATGTCAGCAGCAATCAGCTAGCCTTCACCTATTCAGCACATACAACATACAATAATGATAGATCTAGACCTGATAATAATTAAAAATGTTAACTTTTCAAAAATTAACGATTAATTAATCACTAATTTCAATTTAAACAACAATGGTTATTGTGCAAAAAAATGCATGTTTAAAAGTTCCACAGGTGTCACAAACGCACCGAGAAAACGATAGGTCCGTATTATCATCAGCAAACCCTACAGCATTTGTTTCATCCAATTACATTCTCCGGACAGCATGACTACTGCTTATCATATGCTTGTCTTTTTAGGCTTATCTACTTTATAATGCATTCTTAGTGATGTGATTTTAATCAAAAATGTAACGATTAAAATTTTGTCAATCACTAAAAATTCCCAACATTTTTTAACTAATCGTTAACTGCGCAGCAACAGTGAAAACTATGACTACAAGTACTGCGAAGATGGAAAATGGAAATGACAACAACGTGAGAAAAAGGACTGATACAACATGTTTTACAAGTACGACACCCCTCATTGCATAGCAAACAGTGTAAAGCTCTTAAGTAAAAAAAATAATTATAACAATAATGCCATTTACAATGGCCAGTCGCTTCTATGACACTAGGTGGCATGATTATGAAATGTGTGCCACTTCAACCATAACTTGCACTGCAAATTTTGACTGGAAGGAGGGGAGTCTGACTTCCAAATTTCTTCTTCTTTCCTGTAGGGAGAACTGGAAAATCTGTCAAAGACAGTGTTACTGGAAGTCATGCGAGTATCAAGAAAAAACTAAAATACAGACAAATTTGTTAACTGAATAACTTGAGGTGTTTTTTAAAACAAATTAATCGACTTTGATCAGAGTTACTGCACTTTCACTAGCTAACTGATTTAACACGATAAACCTTCGTAAAATTAATTTTCAGGACTATTAGTTTTCCCGGGACCAGGTCTGAAAATCTCAATTTTAAATTCCACTGCTGTCCAGACTTGGTATGAACCCTGTCTTAAAGATGATTGCTGAAGTGGTGAAACTTGCACGCACCTTCACTACCGTTATTGTCTTGCCACGGAAGAGAGTCTGGTTAAGCTTGCCGATGCAGGTGTTGACATCATCCAACTTCTCCATGGCAACCAGTGCAAACAATCCACCAGCATCCTTCTGGGACTTCATCATGCCGACCTTACAATTCACCACCTGCGACAGATAACCGACAAAAATAACCACAGTGTATCATTAGCTTACACTCCAGCATTCAATCATTCAATCAATCGATTGATGGCAACACTCTACACTGCAGTCAGTAATGTGCACGTCATTGATGACCTGTCACTAATACCCTGTTTACACGAGGAAGCATAAATGAAGCAAATGTATTCAAAATACACGTGCACGACATGTGCTCTAAGTTTGCTTCATGTTTGCATCATCTTTGCTTCATCGTGTAAACAAGGTATAACACTACCAGGACTCAAGGACCCAGCACTACCTCAGGGCAAGTGGGTCTTCATAAACCAACTCCGATGCGGCCACTGCAGAATGAAACACACCTTAGACAAGTGGGTACAGAGAAAGAAGTCAACCGTGGTTGGACCATGTAACTTATAGCCAGCTTTTAATGTGATCATCAAGATACTGTGCTACCAGGTTGCCTTTCTTATCAATCGCCAGTCAGTTACGCCACTGTGGTCACACCAGTGTCATTTCATCTGTTTGACGTCCTCCATAAATTACACTGAATTAAAGCTGTCAAATTAACTTGTTAACGCATTAATAAATCAACTCGCGTAAAAAAAATTAACGCACGCTGAAAAATTAATGCACATAAGCAAATTTACTGCATTCTGTAAAGCAAAAGTTCCAATATTCTACTAAACTGCAGTTACTTGACAATGAAATAAGATTCAAGTAATTAGAAATTCTTTTGTTGCCGTTCAATCACTAACGTCATGGTCCTGTGACACAGGCTCAACTGTGAGCTTCATTCCTGTCACCCTTCTGACATAAGTTAACGTAAAAAAACGTAAAGTCCTTCCCGAGCCTTACGGCCCATAGGGCGGCGCTGATCTCCGTTTCCTAAGGCCCTCAGCCAGACACCAGTTTTTACACTGCGAGACCATGGATACGGGGCCAGTGTATCGTGCAGAGTGCCTGTTTACGTCCAAGCGGTGAAGCCGGTACCAAATTATACTGCTTAGTGACAGAGGCACATGTGTGTGAACAACTTGCCTAAGGTCGTTACCCGGCAGTGTCCTGGTGCGGAGTCGAACCTGCGCCTCTGAGTTACCTCAGGATTACAAGTCCGACACGTCACTGTTAGACTACCGAGCCACACCAGACGTCTCTGACATCTGACTTTTAGTCACTGACGTAGTCCATTTATAATATCAGCAATAATTATGATGCTTTATTAACGTGTTAACGCATGCGTTAAAAAAATTTAATGCTTCCACAGCTCTTCAACAATCAAACCAACGAATCACTCATGTTAACAGCAGAGCTAGAAAGTTATAACATAAGCAGGCTTAAGCGATGACGTCCCAGTACAACTTTTGAAACAGCCATGTTTTGAAATGTTGACAGAAGGTTAAAAAAAATTACGGTTAATATTTACTGGAGCTGTCAAATTAATGCGTGTTAAAATAATTAACACACGTTAAAAAAATTCACACAAATGGGTAAATTTATTTAACTTACTAAATTCTGTGAAGCATAAGTTTTAATATTCCATTTGGGTTATTTGACAATTGAATGAATTCAAGTAACTAAACTGTAGTTTCCATTCCATCACTACTGTAAATAAATATTATTCGGATGACAGGCTAATAGATTTCTATGCTAACAATGACGTCAATTATTGTTGAAAAAATGTATTTCTATTTGCTTTCAAACTTTCTATATCCTACAGCTGAGCCCCCCAAACGTTGTGGGGACCAGGATAACTCCACCCAGGCTACTCTCTTTCTCGACAGGCCTGGGTCCGTTAATAACGTGCTAATTAATGCGTTAAAAAAATTAACGCTTCAACAGCTCAAATAATTACATCAGTTTTAGCTTTCAGTATACTGAGACTTCATCTGTGAAGCCACATGAAGAAGCCATATTCATAGTAACAACAAAGAGACACAGACTTCAGTCTTCAACTACGGTTTGTCCACAAATAACTAAGTGCCGGTAACCAATTTATGAAATATGAAACACGGAAAATTACTACATGTACAGAAATATGCTATATAATCAACACCAAAGTAGCTGAAGTTACTGCAAAAACTCATATAACAAGCCAAAAATGTACTTAGCACTTGCAAGTACCTTCCCATACTGGCTTATAAGAGCACGAATGTCTACAGCTTTAGTGCCATCCGGCAAGTTTTTCACCATCACGTTTGCAGCAGCCGTCTTCTCAGACGAATCTACATCAACAACCTGCATGCAAGATAACAGCTGAAACACTGGAGTTAATTACATACTAACAACAGATAATCGGACTTGATATCAAGGCAATGCTAATAGTGCATCAGAAGCTTCCAGTGCCTCTGCAATAGGGTGGCACACAAAAAAAGGGTAGATCAAACACAGATCAAGTAGTTGCGCAGTTTTGAAAATGAATGACCTCAATCATTGCAGTGAAAATGCGATCACACTGAACAATGTGCTCAAATGTTCATCACAACTACATTTCATTGCAATGAGAAGGCTAATCATTACCAAGACTGTCCCATTGCTCGGTCTACGAAAAACACTTTTTACGCAGCCACCTGTACATAAACTCACTGCAATACTGAGCTAAAAAGCACAGGCCCCAAAGCCCATAATAATTCACAATTTTGGAATTTAGTTATAAGCTAAATATATTTCCAGGCGCTCAACAAGCAACATTAATGCACCCAAATGACAAACAGATTCATAGCAGATTGGGCGGTAGGCGTGGTGTAGTGGTAACGCGTCTGATCCGATCAGCGAAGTTACTGTACGCCGGGCCCGGTTAATACTGCGATGGGTGACTGCCTGTGGGCAGGTAAACCATCTTGGGATGTAACCAACCGCCTAGGTCAACTCAGCCTTCCATCCCTCCAGGGTAGGTAAATCGAGTACCGACCTATCTGGCTGGGGTTAAGGCGGGGAGCGTTCACCTCTGTCGGGTGGCAGGTAACACTGTGTGATCCCATATGACAAGTGACGCTCCGTAGCTCTGAGATGGGTTCGCTCATTAGGAGCTATATGCGACCTTTAACCTTTAACCTTTACCAAATGACGACCAAAATTATCCACAGTATGGCTGTAATTAACAATTTATTAAAGCTATGAATTTCAATCACAGAACTCCCCGAATTACTATACAGACAACATATGGTCTGATTATATCACTTGTAACTAAATAAGTAACACAAGAAAACTGCATTACATCAAAAACTAATCGGTAAATGCAAATGCAAAATTCTGAAATGGCAAAGGTATTCAACAAACAGAAGTACTGGAAAATCATGTTAAATAACTTCTTAAATGACAAGCAGCAGTTCAGCTTCTGCAGTACACAGAAGTATGGTCATTTTTAAATTAAAGTAAATGACCAATTAAAAACAAGATAATGCAAACAAATGTCTTTTGAGGAGAGAGCATTGAAAACAAAATCTAAACAAAAAATAACTGACTGCAATTAATTCTTCACATGAACACATTAAGTCAAAAATGGTCATTTATTCCCCTTCATATATCTGGTGGTCATTGGGTAATACACATTGGGTAATACGCATATCATAATCGTAATGTGCCATAATCATAATGTGCAATATAAAACGAAAAACGAATGATGCTGACCTTGTGAAAGTTTAACAGATGTGCTTGAAGCATTAGTAGAAGATGAGACGAATCGATTTGCTGTGTTCTGAGGCAGACTGCTACTGGACATACCCAGCGCAAGGTTCAAGTTTGAAGCTGCTTTCTCGGCAAACTTTGCAAAAGCATCTGCTCTACCAGGTTTGGCCACTGGTGGCTTTGACGGCAGAGGAATAGCAGCGTTATTTGATACATTTCGTTCGCCGAATGACGCTGTCGTTGTCGTCACAGAAGATGCAGAACCAAATGTCTTGTTTGCAGTTCTGCTGGTACTCGTTACCAGAGCTGAATAACTACTCTTTGAATAGCTGTTCCCAGTGTATGACACCGACGTTGTTACAGCTGTGCTGTATGCCGATGAAGCGGAACTGGATGCTGATGTCGTTGCAGCATACCCATAGTATGCATTATACCACTCAGTGTAACGCTGCTGCCACTCGGCCCACTCGCGAGCAGCACGTGCAAGAGATGCAGTCTCACTGTTCTCATCAGTAGTTTCAGCCTTCACATCACTACTTGGCTGCTTTGAAAACTCACTGCCAATACTGGGCTCTGGCTTTTGCTGTGTAGGATCTGACCACTCTGTATGGGGGTCCTGTGGTGGTGGACCCCAGTCTGGAGGGATGCCACCTGCACCCCAGTCTGGAGGGGGGCCATGTGGATGACTCCAAGGAGGCACACCAAACGCAGGAGGAGGAGCCCCACACCATCCTCCATCAGGCGGTGGATAGTCCATTGGTGGTCGTCCCCAGCCAGGACCAGGCAATCCAGGTGGAGGCATGTAAGCTGGCCTGGGTGGTGGCATCCATTCCGGTGGGCCTCGTGGACCTGGAAACATCTGGTTGTAAGTCGGTGGAGGAATGCCAGGAGGCGGTGGACCCCACATGGGAGGTGCTGCTGCGTGGGGTGGCGGAACTGGTCCCCAGTGTGGTGGGGGGTGTCTGTGACCTGGCGGTGGACCATAAGGTGGAGGAAAGTGTTGAGGGGGTTGACTACCAGGTGGTGGCACTGGTTGGGGAGGTGGTACAGGCTGTGGTGGTCGATTTGCACCAAATCCTG
>Ga0209367_1007837_pt1 | contig 14678 bp, 10 predicted proteins | sample WorMetLIZISLAND2_FD_187412 | JGI IMG/M metagenome (GOLD analysis project Ga0209367, IMG submission 187412) | Marine gutless worms symbiont microbial communities from Max Planck institute for Marine Microbiology, Germany - Olavius geniculatus... ... | reverse complement strand
TGCTTTGTCCCCATCCCCTTCCCCATCGTTATGTTGATGAATATATAATTCCCGCTAATGATCTGCACATTTTACTACTCTTGGTTACTAATGTACTGCACATTTTACAACATCCTACGCCACCAGTGTAAATAAGCACAAATCATCCACATCTCGAAACGTGATATGCGATGTACCAGTATTATCTAGTGAAATGTATTATTCCCATATGTATTTTTACAGCAACTAGGCCTACTACAGACGAAAGTTGTAGTTGTCCCCATCCCCGCGGTATTACCGTTGCTTTTATCCCCATTCCCGCGGAAATACCGCCGTTATTGTCCCCATTACCGCGGCAATTACTGCAGTTACCGCGGTATTACCGCCGTCCAGATCCCCATGTCACTCTTTATTTCCCACCACTGGTACGATGACGTACTATCTTGCATTTACTCCATTCGCTGCATATTTTTTTGCGTATCTTACTTTTTCACGACACAAGCACAAAAATTTTACGCATTGTTAAACTGCAGTTGAAGTTCTCCTTACTTACTTACTTAAAAAAAGGAAATAACAGTAGGAAGAAAAACACAGAGAGAAGAAGCATGAAGGTGTTTCATTTTCATCTAACGTCTTCTATGGGAGACAGATTTGCTTAATCAAAATCGTCAGACAGAAAATGGAGCAAAAAAGACAAACCTCATTAAGTCCGTTCATAAAAATATAGTCAACGAGTCGCCAGAGTTCTTTGGGAACATCAAGCGGCTGTAGACTTTGCCCTGAACTGCTTGATGACGTCGAATGCTGCCAACAACACACCAAACCGTCATGAGAAACCAACAATAATATTACATATACTAGTAAAAAAAACCTGCACCAAAGTAATTTGTTAAAAAGTGGAATCGTAGACTGATGCTGCCACCTGATGAATCATAAGTTATCCTTTTCATAAGTCAGAAGTAACCGCAGGTTTTGGCTGGGGTTCTGACCCCCAAATGACCCCTTCCACTGGGGGGCTGGAGACTCCTATCTAACATGATGTGTAATTTGACCCCACAAGGGTACCTACCTGCCAAATGGCACCTAACTCCATCAAACGGTATAAGCAGGCTGCACGAATGTGACAGACGACGAACAGACAGACAGACAGACCACGCTACGGAGAAATGTGTAGGAATAGGCGAACTTGCTTGTGCTGCAAGAGTGATTCTGCCGGAAAAAAACTGAGACTAAAAACGAGGATACTGTGCACCCAGATAATCTACACAACTTGAGTGCAAACCCAATACCAGTAAAAACAGAAACAGTCTTACTGATGCTAGGGGTGTCCAAATACTTTGAATTAGTATTTCTTTAACTACATCCGGTAAAAATTGCATGTAAATTGATCATCATTTGACTAAATTATGAAAGAAAAAAAAAAGGTGCCTTTTATGAAACACTGTGTATTTAGTGTATTCAATTATTTAGCGATTTACCAATTTGCACGGGAATTCTGTCCTCAGAAACACACCAGGGCAATTTCTCAAAAACTAATTTATGGAGGGAGATTCCACGTCCATCACAACAAAATACAAAAAAAAATATCAAAAACTAGCGAGAGCCAAGAACAAACCAAGTCGATGAGTGAAGCAGTTTCGACCTCGCGTATGTGACCGTAGGTTCGCACGAGATCTTCAATTGCTGAACCAAAACAGCTCCGTAGGTAAGAGCCAGTCACTGTTATCTATGGGTAGCTGTTAAGTACGTCATCAGAAAGAGAATACACAATCAGTAACGTCGATTCCAGGGGCGAGGAAAGCGATCGCCCCGTCTCCCCGAATAAAAGAATAACGAGGTAAACGTATCTTTTCGCCCACCCCTCCAAAGTTTTGGCCATTTTCTGGGCTCTTCTGTGCTCAGAATGCGTTTCCAGCAGGGACCCCACCCGGCCACCCCTAAGCCTGCTGGGAAAACTTTACACCATTCCCCAGATATCCTAATTGGTAGGTAGGGAGCTCACTGCACCTCCCCCAAAACCCCATCTCCACTATCGAAATGTGGCCTCGATTTTGGGCCCTTCGAACATAGAAATAGCACCAGCATTAGCGTAAACAAAGATACAAAGAGATCTTTGCCGCCTTCTAGATGAAGCACAAGAATATCATCGAGACGCTCGGTGCCTGAGTTCAGCTGCGAAGCGGTGTCCTTGTTCACATAAAGCTCCATCTCCACACTCGCCTTCTCATCTGCACCAGCCGGACAGCATCCATACGACCGCTATGCACTAATGACCAATTCACACCTACAATGTTGACGAGATGCAACTTCACTCAACTGTTGATGTGAACTTGAATTGCCAACCCAACTCAACTCAACCCAATTGTCGTGACCCTTTTTCCAATTTGCTGCTCAGCCAAGCAGCTAAAGGGCTATAATTAAACAATGGCTTGACGTCACAATGTTATAATGACGTCATTGCATTGTCACTCACAGATAGCAACGCTAGTGGACAACAGCACATGTTAACGGTTACAGAATAATTAAAAACTGGGTTGAGTTGCATCAGCAGTTCAAGTTCACACCTAAGATGAACAACTCAACAGTTGAGTTGAGTTGAGTTGAGTTGGCATCGTAGGTGTGAATTGGTCCTGACAGTAGCAGCAATAGTAACAGCTATCGCAATGCTTTATCATGCTGTCAATATGGCAATGGCCCAGTGAGAGAGTTCACCCAGTTTATTTGACGAATGTAGCACAAGCGCCAGGAAGCCACCGACCTTTGGACCAAACAAATCAGTCTGAGCCACAATCTGCCTGTACTGGCAGCTACAATTTCCAACCATAAGGCTGCGTTCACATAGACATGAGTACGAGTATGGGTCCGGGTTTCCGTTTACGGCCCATAAAAGCTTCACACGTATGAGTGAAACGTTCACGGTCACTTGTACAAACACAAAACTTAACGCGTGTCGGCGATATTGAATGAAAATGAATCAAGGAAATGCTTCGCCATTAAAACAACAACATTCTGTCACATCACTAATAATTTTACTAACAGCACATCTCTAATGATGAACAGTTTTACAATGACATCAGTTCTGACATCAAATATGCACCGCAGCTTTTATAAATTATATTAATGCTAATTATGGGTAGTTTATTTTACATGGGTTGGATAAAAACACGACCTGCACAGAAACTACTCGTATGAGTGAAATTTACAGGTAACCCGCACTCGTACGCATGTGAACATTGAAATGTTCACATGCCATTGAAATGCCATTGAAATACACGCAAACTCGTGTTTGCCGGAACTCGGATACGGGAACCCGTACAGTGCTGGACTTGTACTCGTGTTTATGTGAACGCAGCCTAAGTGACAGCCAGTAACGAAAATCCCAAAAATAAATTTCTGCAGTCTCTTGCCTGCTGACCGTATCCCACAATCAAAGAATATATTGTGAGCACAACACACAAACAATCAGCAGCCACAGCCAACATTATGCTAGACAAATTGTCATTTTGTGGTCTTTTGACCTAAACCTTTGACCTTTTCGACCAAAAATTGGCAAAACGGTTATTCTTGCCCTGGGGGTAAAGTTCATGCAAATTCTAGATTTTGGACGCAATTTTGTTTTAAAGCTAAGCGCCCATAGAGGGTTGCAGTTGTTATAATCAGGCGATTCTACCTATTCCTACACATTTCTCCACAGTGTGGTCTGTCTGTCTGTTACATTAGCACTTCTGCTTAAACCGTTCAACAGATTAAGCTGCCAATCAACAGGTACAATTGTGGGGTCCAGTGACACACGTGTTAGATGGGAGTCCCTGACCCCAGGAGAAAAAATTTGGGGGCCAAACCACTTACCAAAATGAGCAATTTCAAATCACTCTGCTGCCACCTGGGAACAGAAACGAAAACAATTCCGCCTCTTACCAAATTTCTTTGCTGCTAGTTACTATTATTATTGTTAACAGTGTAAAGTAAACTGAGAATGGTGTACTGACTGATATGAATGAAGCCACGTGAAGGTTCAATGCTGAGCCACGGTTTGCAGTAGTGATCGTCATTCAACTTATTGATGAACTGAAACTGCACTGGAACCTACAAGATGAACAACACACTCAGCACTACCAACCCCACCATTCTATCACAGTTCGTGAACTGAGAACTCACTTTTACTCTATAGGTTTCAACGATTTTGACATTTGTAATGCATTCCTGATCCAAGATCGTGTAGAAACTATTGCCTACTACTACTATTACTACTACAATGTGTCCCAAAAAAAACATCCCCAACATTTTTGACTGCAACTTGAAAACCAATTATCAGATTTTGATAACTTTTGGTACGAATATTCCTGACACAACTTGCCATCAAATGACCATTTAGTTTTCCACCTCACGCAGCATTTCTTTCTGCACTACCTGGGGATAACACAACCAGCGAAATATCACTTTTTTTATCCAATGCGATATGATTGCTTAATTAACATAACGCGTAAAAACACACTTGTTCACATTTTTGACACTTTGGCTGCCATTTCATCCAGTTGTCCATTTTTCAACTGACTACAGTAAAATTGCTTGAAGTGTTGGCCCACTATGCGAACACAGGCAAGGAGATGCCTTCTCCATTCATTGACAGCAGTACTGATAAAGTTCTGCTCCAGACCAATGCAGGCTGTACCAGTCACTTCTTGACTTTGCAAACATTCCTAAATTTCATCTGGTAGACACGCAGCTGCATGGCAGTCAAACCTTGTAATAGACCAGCTGTTGGGGCCCACATATTAGGATAGATGGAATTTGTTAACCTTTTTCAATTCATTTTAACATGTATTATGTAGTCTGCTTTCCCAGGTAGTGCAAATCAGACGTTCATCATCATCATCGACAACCGTGGGCTCAATGCCCGTTGGTGTCTGAATCAGACGTTGGGTGAGGTGAAAACTAAAACACTTATTTAATAGTCAGTTGTGTCAGAAATATTTCTGCCAAAAATTATTAAAATCTGCTGATCTTTCTTCAAGTTACAATTGATAATGTCGGGGATGTTTTTTTGAGACCCACTGTGCAGCCAGTTAAAATACCACCACTGCAAACAGCCACACATAGCTCATCGTGCTGAAGGCGGGAAGCTTGCTCAAGGTTGACTGCAAACGACTGGAGTGAGATTTGAACTGCAAAGTCAAAGTTACGAGTCCTCTACTATTAGATCACTTACACCTACTACTACCACCACTACAGCTACAGCATTCTAGAATGACACTATAGTAATTATAAACACAAGCGTAGAACAAAGAATGAAGGTTGTCAAACCTGGCCCGTATTGGTCAGAGTAATTGTTCGTGTCTGAGGTTCAATAAACTTGACATTCTCGAAGTGCACCTGCAACAGAACCTCTCAATCACTCAAACACACCCAGACCATTCATTCCATCGATGGGGCTTGGCAGAGTAGTGGTAGTGAGCCAGACTTGAAACCACGTGATTCTTAATTCGACTCCCACTCAGCGCACTGCCATGTAGCAACCTTGGACAAGTTGTTCGCACACATGTACCTCTGTTTACCAAGCAGTATAATTTGGTACTGGCCTCACTGCTGGGAAGGTTACAGCAGTATATGCGATGGTCTGGCCCTCTTTCCATATATGAGGCAGGGATGCATTCACCTGTGTCGGGTGGCAGGTAGTGCTGTGATCCCATATGGCAGGTGACGCTCTACGGCACTCACTGATGGCTCGAGGCCTTAGAAACGGAAATGAGCACCGCTCGCATTGATTGCAGAGCTGATCCTTATCATGAGTATCCATCCTCATGTGGTAGAGCCAAAACTCTTCTTATCAATCTGGCACAATCCAATCAAGTCTTATTCTTTAGCTGTCCAATATTTCACGATAATCAGTCGACCTTTATTCACCACGTTGACTGTTTCCAATCTCAACAAATTAGTTTGGCAAAAGACGAAATTGCTCTCCTCGAGTGTTTTCCCATAGCGCCAGCATAAGACTACTAACTGTTGGGAGAAATTTTGCATGTTTCAGCTCAAGTATTCTACCCCAACTTTCCCTTTTTCCTGAGGAGTCAGTGACTAAAATCTAACACAGTGTGTCACTAGACCCGGAAAAATTTTCGTGCTAAATGGCACCTAAATCCGTTGAACAGCTTAAGCAGGGTGCACATATGTGACAGATCGCAGATGGACAACGCTACGAAGAGATGTGTAGGAATATGTAAAATGGCTTGCGCTCCAAGAGTGATTCTGCCCAAAATTTTACAAGCTCTCTGTTGTTCACGTTGTTGTTGTTGTTGTCGTAGTAGCCCACCCTCCATCTTGTACAGGTTAGGCATTGAGGAACTCGGCGACCTCCTTGGGTTGCTGCCAAAGGTCCACAGGTGTCAGGTCGGTCTGGTGCATCGGGCATTCAAACAGGCGGGTGACACTGTGAGGTGACGTACTACAATCGGGGCAGGTGTCAGAAACTGCCGAGTTCAGTCAATGTTTGTAGGAATTCAGCCGAGTGCAGTAAAGCCCAAATTCCATTACGCAGACTTTCACCAAAACTTCCCCGCAGGGAAAGTCGTAGACACAAATCATGAAAGTCTGCGATTATGTCGCGAACTTGTCCCGGACTTTGTCGCAAAGTCGGCGTAATGGAATTTGGGCTTAACCAGATCTCAACTGTGCTGCGGTTCATAATTTCTTTCAGTGTTAACCCCCACTTCAATTCGATCAGACTTTTAACATTACGTTCATTAAACTGACAAAGAGACAGTAACAGCAACTGTTAGCTGAAAGCTGTTTAGCAGTCTTGCAACTTCAGCTAGTACATAACTTGCATGTCAAACTCAAAGACAAAACAAAGACTAATAGTAAAACAAGCAACAATGGATCACAGCCTTCAAGACCAGGATTGCAGTGACTGAGTGAGTAAGTAGGGTTTAACGTCCCGCCCGACTCGGTCATTTCGGGGACGGCCTTTTCAGGCAAAATGCACACAAACACATAATAACGAAACAGTAGGTTTAACCTTTATGATAAAGAAACAGAAAGTTTAACCTTTACAGAAACACAAAACATGAGCTAAACCTAAAATTGTAAGAACTCCATTATACACGTGCATATGTAATTAACATAATGGTAGTTCTAATATCTTCTCTGTAATCCTCCAGTCATCAATCTCATAATGTTGTCTACTGGAGGACAGAGGGGGAGACCAAGATTGCAATATTTAGTCTCAAGACCTGACGTAAGTGTATGAGTGAGTAGGGTTTAACGTCCCACCTGACACAGTACAGGTCATTTCAAAGACGGCCTTTCCAGGCAAAATGCACATACGTACACACATAATAATGGAACAGAAAGTGTAACCTTTACAGAAAAAAAACCCCAAAAGTCGACCTAAACCTAAAACTGTAAAAAGTGTCTATTATGGGTGAGCATATGTAACAGTGGAGTTGAAGAAACTAATGAAGGACAAGTGCGAGTGGCGTGCAATTGCCCGAGGAGACTCGACCTAATGATGATGTGATGATGTAACAGTAATGACTGTTCTGACTAGAAAGTGCTTGTAAGACATATCTGCCAACGAAGTGATTTAAACAGTACGACTGTAAAATGTTGAAGTATTCACAGAAGGACGCCACTGTTCCTGAGTCATCGTGTACACGCACGAAACGACAGACACACACACGGACGGACAGAACGACCAATCTCATAATCTCCTCCAATGTTCACTACGTTCACACTTGGCGGAGATAATAATCTTCCCTCTCATGTTCAGAATGCTGTCTATTGGTGACTAGGGGCAGCCTGACGTAAGATCAAGCCAATGTTGCAGTTACACAGTACACATATGACCATGCAGTGATGCTCCATTGCTCTGAACACTGTAGTCACTGATGCATACAAATTAAATACAGATGCCAAGCCGACCTCCATGGTATCAAGAATGACTTGTGGCAGATATTCATTTTCTCGCTGATCGAGAATCTTCATGACCTCTTCACGAACTTTCCGCTCCAAGACTGTGTCAATTTCCTTCACCTGTCAGACGATCATCGAACTGACAGATCACATTGTGCAAACTAAACATAAAATTACAATTATGAAGTATGCCCTAAGTGGTGAAAGATCAACTTAATACCCTATCTCACACTTATCAAATGTTCTATCAAATAAACCAATGTAGTACAAGAAATCTGAGCTAATGCTCATGAAATGCACAAGAGCCTATAGCAGTTTCTGTTCGCAGGTAATCTTAGTCTATCTCCATCCATTTCGTCGCAATTCACTCTTATGCAGCTAAAAATTGCCAAACAAATCACTAAAAACCCTACTTTTAAGGTTCAAGGTCATTCAAGGTCATCGATGTTGACATTCCTAAGAAGCTCGTCGCCAGTGTTTGTTATGATAAGCAGCATGTCTGTGCTTATCTGCCACGATTTTCACGTCATACGAGCCAATAAGGTAGAAAAACACCTTTTTAAGGAGGGTGCCCATCTTTCACCCCTCGTTCATGGGGATCCCCTTTACCCAGTTGTCACAAAATATTAGAAACTCTAGGCTATCATACGATGCAACCCCAAAGTCTCTATCTCACCTGGTCTTGGAATGGTACCAGGACGTGACACCAGGACAGACAGACAGAATTACCATAGCTGATATGCATTATAGCACTTATTCATTATAGCACCTATACTCATACACTTAATACAGGAAGCAAACAGGTAGAACATGGCATTAAAAACTTTTGCACTTTACTACACTTAACAATTTGCCAACACCACTCAGCAGTTGTGATGTGCCTGCTAACCATTATCAGCAACGAATAGTTGGAAGTTTTAAACACTTCAAACGACTAATAAAGACGTTTCTCTTTGACTGAGACTGTTTGATTACACCAGTTGACTTACAGGTACACTTTTACTTATTTACTTGGATTAGTGGCATGGCATAGCAGTAACACGTTTCATCCGATCAACGAAGTTACTCTACGCCGGGCTGGGTTACTACTTGGATGAGTGACTGCCTGCGGGCAGGTAAACCATCTTGGCATGTAACCAGCCACCTAGGTGAACTCAGCCTTCCATCCCTCTGGGGTAGGTAAATTGAGTACCGGCTTATCTGGCTGGGGTTAAGGCATGGTGCGTTCACCTGTGTCGGGTGGCAGATAACAATGTGTGATCACATACGGCAGATGATGCTCTGTAGTTCTGGAATGGGCTTCCATTAAGAGCTATAACACCATCTTTAAACTTCAACCTTTAGAACTGACGTTGCACGAAAGTGCTTTTTGATGTAATAACAAACACGCTTTTAGAGTACAAATTCTCCAATACTACCCAGCCAGCAGTTGGCACATGCCAACTGTTAGTAACACCATCATAATGCAACTAGTTCATTTTAAGATACACGGCTAATTATTTGCGTAAAACGTCTTCCTCTACGACCTACCCGTTAGCCAGGGTACATCCGTTACAGACGAACAGACAGATGGATGGATGACAACCATGCCAACAGCTCGACCATTACTTAAGTACGGTCAGCTAAAAACAAAAGAACACTGGATGGTACTGACTCCAAGTTGAAAGATGGCGCTGACTGGTTTATGGTCGCTAAGCCGAAGTATCGGATGACTTCGATAAACCAACAGCTCTATGTTATCTCCACGCCATAGAATGCGATCGCACCATGCCGGCGTACGGCATTTCTCACTAAACATTTCAAATCACAAAACTACCATCTGTAAAATAGCATTCTTTCAGCTGCAAGTAAACTGTTGCTAGCATGGCTTTAAAATGCCAGAAGAAACTGAATGTTAGGTATCTGGTATTGGCTTTACAAAAATGAAGTTCATGGTCAGCAGGGTTTAACGATCTCAGCAGCTGACCAGCACTAGCTAATGATGAAAAGAGAATGAGAAACAATGGTTAATTGCAGATTTAATTATCAACATCATTTTGTGACAACAAAAATACCTGCTTAATTGCTTGGAATCACTAAATAACTAATCCTAATTCTAAACCATAAGAAGTGTTCACCAAAACAATAATGTTTATTGTTGAAAAAATGGACAACGAAGAATACTGTTGTAACACAAATTATTATTGTCATTCTATAAAAACGACAATAAACTGCTAATTACCTAGAATCCCAGTTGTCCGTTCCCGGATCATATTTATACGTCGGGTTGAACTTCACTTCACCTTCAGTGTAATCCAAAAACACTCTCCTCAATGCCATTTGTCTCACCAGCTGCAAAGTACAAAACAAATTTTAAAAAACAAATTAATTCTTTTAGCACTTTAAGGCAATACAGTTTAACACTCATAACGAGATTAATACATAAATTCTGTAAAAAAAAGAATCTGATAGTCTAATTCCTAAATTGATTTCGATAAACTAAAACATCATCAATGAAAAGATATCCATCATCACACCACCAATAACTGAAGTGTAAGATAAGACACAAGCACAAAAAAGATACCCAACCGCAACTCTAAAAATCCCGGGAAAGAAAATCTCACTGATAATGCATAATTTTGCCAAGTAAATGTTATATATAGGATGAAAAATAACTTGACGATGAAGCACTTTAATAGATAGACACTTTAAAGCAACACCTCAAAACTCACTATTTTAACTTAGCGTTTTTAGGCTAGTTTGTTTTTATCATTTTAGATGTTTTATTGCAACTTGTATTTTATTGTATGCACGCTTATCTTGTTTGCGCTACTGAACATTTTGTAATTGATGCACGACAGGTGCCTTATTATTATCATTATCATTATTATTATAGCAACATTCTATCGATAGCATGTACAAGACACTATAAATATTACATCACAATTATTATCCGCTAACAGTAGTAGTGGAAACCTCTCCATTCTGTCCGACTCCAATATCGACCTAAGCTATGTGTTAATCAGTTGCATGTTTTGTTACACATTTATTTTTTATTTCTGGGTTTGCATATACGCTACAAACACTGCCAAACAGTGCCAGAGTAAGTAATTAGAAATTTTCAAATACTAAATAACCTTTCAAAGTATATAAATACTGCTTAAAATACCAGCCATTTCAAATATTTAAATACCTGCTGTTAAATACTGTCTAAGGATTTAAATAGCATTCAAATACTTGAAGTATTTAAAAACCTTACAACACTAACTACAGTAAGAATTTCATAATAAATCACTAATAATAACTGCGATGACAAATCAACTAAACAACTAAATATATAAAGCTTCAGCTTCAGTGACAAATAAATAAGTAAAGAGAGAACACAAGTTGCATATACCTGGTCATTATTACCTGGTCATTATTCCTGAGCAATTGATCAAGTTGGCCCTTTGTGATCATTTGCTTGCAAACATCACTGTCAATGTCACTGATTCTATAGTTGAGGTCTCCCAACCAGAATACAACACTGCATACATTCAGAGACAACAACAAAAACTAGAAAGCAGAGCCCACACATTTCTGCCAAGGCAATGTTGTTCGCTAAGTCAGGTCAGGTCAGGAGGTCGCGTAGTCCTGAGACCGTAGCGTCGCTCTTCCGCCGTGACCGCGTTTAATAGCCAGCTTCCATTGATAAGCAGGTGGGCGGTTGCTGTCTCTTCGAAGTTGGTCTATCCACCTGCCACGTGGACGACCGGGACGACGTTTCCATGTACGGTCTGGGAGGCATCCCTGAGACAACCTGATGCAACTGTGGAGTGCGTTGTGAGCTGGAACTTCGTCGCCAAGCCTCGCTAGGTGTCCGAAGACGGCTGAGCGATGGCAACAGATGGTGGTCGATAGGGGAGGGAGACCGGTGCGAGTGGCAATCTCTTCGTTCCGTACGAATTGATGCCACGATATACCTAGGATGCGGAGCTGGCATTTCATATGGAATGCATTTAGTGATTTACTGTCTGCCACTGTGAGGGTCCAGGTTTCAGATGCGTATAAAAGCACTGTGGCAGCACCATATTCGGTTTGGTAGCGGTTTGCCTTATGCCCCATTGAAAGCAATGGTAACAAAAATTTCAAAGTGATCCAGAATCCAGGATTCCTTCCGGATCACCCCCAAAATTAAATCACTGGTAGCTTGTGCCATTCCCGACATACCCTCAAAATTTCAGAAAGATCCATCCATAACTTTTGGAGTTATCTTGCTAACAGACAGACAGACAGACAGACAGACAAACAAACAAACAAACAAAGTCTGGCAAAAACCTAACCTCCTTGGCGGAGGTAAACAAATGTTTCAATGTTCTACTTTACATGTCCTATGTTTAAGAACCGCATTATTGCCTCAAAATGTTCCAAAAAATTTCTGCAATTACATTTGTAAACTAAGTGGCATAAAACGCAGATGGTCGGTTGCTAAAAAACGATTTGGTTTCATTTTACATGTGATCAGCCACGCACAAGTCTTCACAGAATTTTCTGTAACATTTTGCAAATGCATATCTCTGCCAAATAAACTTAATTTAAATGCACGTGCCAAATTGTAAGTCCGTAGCTTTAACCATTCTTGAGCTATTAGCTTTAATGCCCAAAGACATGGGGGTCACAAGACCCTGCCTGGACCGGACTGTCTCTGGTAACATGGATGTCAAATCTGAAGTCTGTAGCTTTAACAATTTTGAAGCTATTGACACTAAACATCCATTGGGCACACAGGCACAGACAGAAATTCACTTTCTTCACTTAGCAGAGATAATAAGAAACAAAACATCTGTGAAATAAATTTGAAAATGTTTTGCATTCTACAAGTAACTACAGCCTTAGCCCGATTCTGAATAAGTATTACGTAAGCCAATTAAACCAAACCAAAACATTGTGCACTGTGTACGTTCCTTGTCCGTGCATCCTGTTTTATCTCGATTTAGCAAAATACTACCTAACTTGTACCAATGGGTGAGGATGGGTCAAATTATGGCGACCGTAACCAGTAAGGCTGTTGATTTCTGCTAATTTGAGTAAAAGTTTTGCAGAGAAAAATTCCGACAACTTACTCGTGATCAGAGATGGTGTGATATGACTCAAATATCAGCTTCGATGATATCTCACGAAAATCCTGCAAACATGATAATGATGAAAATATATCAACTTAAGATACTTTTATTTGTATTCAGCATTTGATCTAAGCTGAGCGTTAATGATAAATGACTGCAGTGGGTACAGAAAGTAGCTTCGTACGGGCAAAATCATGATCCAACTCAGTTGGCTTGGTCCAAAAAGACGACTGGCACAGCTGCACATTAATTAAATAAAAAGCATAAAATAACAGATTACAAATTACAACAAAATTCTCTGTAGCAGCTCCTAGTTCTACAAAACTGGCTAGCAGTGATTCACAATAAAATAAGTACCGAACAGTATAACAAATAGTCGAAAATAAGTCCTAAAATGTTGTACAAAAAAACACACAAAAATAAACGATTAAACTACATATTACAAAAAACCTACATACTGTGACTGAAAACAAATGATCTAGTGGCATGTACTAAGACAAACTGTTCTAAGTAAGTAATTAATCCTTTACTTCTCAATGACCAAACACCATTGGCAACAGACAGAAAATTACATGACAGATATTGCAAAAACTACAAATTTAAACAATGAAAAAGTATAACAAAAAAACGAGAAAAAGACATTGACTTGTCATATTGAATAAACGACAAAGACAACTACTTGCCAACAGCACCATAAACATACAGAGTGCAGCAAAAAAAGTACACCCCGAAAGTTTTTGTTGTTTTCTCAGCAACCGTTTGGAATTTTAACTTGAAATTTTACAGGATTATTTACTGAAACGTCCCGTATCTTAATGCCAAACGAAATGTGATTCTCCCTAAAAAAGACAAAGTTATACACTTTTAACATGACCGCCTACCAATTTTTCAGCATAAAAAATGTTTAAACTAAAATGCGATTTAATCTTTAAAAATCGGTTACCACGATACTGCTGATGATGAGACACTAACGTTTTAAGAAACAGTAATTTATTTTGTTTAGAAATTATCATTAAATTATCCTTCCTTTAAAACAATCGCCGGCTGTCCACCGGATTCATTTTCCAGCAGGATGGCACGTCAGCGCACACAGCGCGCAATGCTACGCAGCGCACAGAACTGGCTGCGGGCCAGCTGTCTGGATTTTATCACCAAAGACCAGTAGCCTGAAAATTCGCCGGATATAAACCCAATGGACATCATGAGTGGGGTGCAATGTTGGAGGCTTACCGCAAGTTTAAAACAAAGCCAAAGACAATTGCCAAGTCAAGGAAGCGCTTCAGGTTATCTGGGGCAACCTGCCACAAAGACTGATCGACAAGGCTGTGAAAGTCTTCTCAAAGCGACTAAGCTGGTGGTGGACACTACGAACATTTACAGTGACAATGGTATTTCTGGCATTTGATCATTAGTTGACTGTGTTGTTTCAACGATGTTATTAAATAGGTGTTGTAGCCAGAACATTTTTGAATGCTGAAAAATCGGTAGGCGGTCATGTTAAAAAGTCTATAACTTTAAGTCATTTTTCAAGAGAATCAAACTTTATTTGACAGTTAGATGTAGAAAGTCTCTATAAATAAATGTGTGAAATGTCAAATTAAAATTCGAAACAGTTGCTGAGAAAACAGCTAAAAACTTTCGGAGTCTACTTTTTTTGCCGCACCCTGTAGTCCTGAGTCTCAAAACAGTCACAAAGACCCAACTCCC
>Ga0209367_1007835_pt1 | contig 14680 bp, 9 predicted proteins | sample WorMetLIZISLAND2_FD_187412 | JGI IMG/M metagenome (GOLD analysis project Ga0209367, IMG submission 187412) | Marine gutless worms symbiont microbial communities from Max Planck institute for Marine Microbiology, Germany - Olavius geniculatus... ... | reverse complement strand
AACTTCGGCAGCGATATCTATGTTATTGCTGCTGTTCTGGATCCTGCTTTTCGTCTTAAATGGCTGGACGTCGACATATTGGGCTCAGTGATGGAAAAGGACGATTTACGTAAAGAAGTCATAGATCAGTCTGTATTCTGTTAATTTCTTATTAATGTCCGACAAACTTTTGTCTGAACTGGTGTTTTTGAAATGCAACAGTGTGTGAACAAGTTTAGATGTTGGACTGTGTAAAATTATCAAGGATGGCCAAGTTAATGTCATCAATTAAAATTGCTAACAATATTTAAGGATTAGTTCTTTTTTGTGTACGATAAAGTGTTTTACTCAATAACAGCAAGATAAATAATATTGGAATGAGATAAAACTGCTTGCAGGTTAGTTTTTTCCTACTGGACTTGGACTTGGACTTGGACTTCCTTTTTTGAAGAGGACTTGGACTCGGACTTGGTCTTGCCCGTTTAAGGTGGACTTGGACTTGGACTTGGACTTGAGGATAGGGGACTTGGACTTGGACTTGGCTGTTGCTGGACTTGTTACAAGTCTGAGTTGTCGTTTTACTATAAGTGTTCTGTGAAGCTAAAAATACGCCAAATTTGTTTTTCGTCGGGGTTATGAACCGAAACCCGCTGGAGAGCTTACGATATAAGCTTACAACACTGTCTTATATCCCCTAGTCGGTTGTGGAAGGGGATACTTTCTCTCCATTCCCCATCTTAGTCGACGCCTGCAGCGTCTTGTTTTTGGCGCCTCGACCATCGACCCCCAGTACTGACGACGCATAAACACCTCAGACCTGACACCACCGTTATCAATCACTCAGTTTCATCGAATCACTTTAGGCCTATTTGTTTAGTAGTAAACTGCAGGCTGTCATGCATTAGATGACATTTTCTAAACAAGATGCACAAAACTTGCAAAGAAAGCTTACAGTCACTACCATATACACAAGCAGTTAAATTTTAAATAACAGGGAAACAGGGCTATTTTTTTTATGAAGCTGAAGCCTTTTTAAGCGCGACAGCAGGAACTGCTATAGCGCGTCGCCGCGTCTTAGCCATCGCAATACTGTCTGTCCGTATGTCACACGGGTGGATCAGTCAAAAACAGTGCAAGCCAGCATCACCAAATGTTCACTGTCGGCTCATTGAAAGACTCTAGTTTCAGTATCCGTTAATACTATATTAATCACTAATAGGAGGTCGTCGTACACTGGCTTTTGTTTGGCACCGAAATCAATGACCTTGGACGACCTTAAACGCGAAACAGAGGTTTTGTTGACTTTTATGGCGATTTTTGGCTGCGACACACATTTCAAGAGCGAATTGTACCGAAATCACTACAGAGTAGGGCCTAGACCAAAACAACCTGCGTATAAAATTTTCGACTTTGAACTTAGTTTTCACTAGTTTTAATTTCGGTCCCTGCATTCAAGGAATCTTTTGTACGGGGGCGTCAAACTTAGGTACTGTTTTTAAAATCGGGCTTTCGGGTTTTCTTGAACGACACAAGCAACGTGAGACCTGTCGCGCCACCTGGCGTTTGTGAATGAATGAATGAAAATCATCGTGTCCAAATTGCTGGGATCGGTGAGCTTAGATTCTGTTCGCATTGGGCCTTTAAATATGCATCGCAGTCGCGCGTTCCTTTTTGCGTTAGCTGGGCTTTCTTGTTGTAAACCGATACGTAAATTTTGATGTTTCAGCAACCAAATGTGCAACTATGCCAGCGCCGAGCGGGCGTGGCATATTGACTTCCCCTAAATACGCCACTGTGCAAAATAATACTTTTGCCCCTGCCGATTGTGCCGCCGCATTCTGGGACATTTTTCCCGCGACACCTGTGGAATCAGCGGTGCCCACCACTGCGTTAGTTTTTCACAACTCCCTCGATAACCGTTTCCGGCAATTGGGTGATTGGGACCTGGGCCGATTCCGGAGAAGACACGGTGTAATACTGTAAACCGATTTCCGGGATCTCCGGGGAGCTTACGGCAGAAGATGCAGAACGGCAAACCCCGACTGTACGCGCAAGCAGCTCGACCGTGACGTACGAGCTGAGGGGCAGGTGAAACGCGGGCTACGTGCGTGGTGATGTGGCGGAGTGGGTGGACTAGACAGTGATTGACTTTCTCAGCAGCAGTTCTGATGGCGATCGATCGTCAACTATTTATTTGTAGTTTGTAGGAACTTACAGCTTTACGAGCTACGAATGTTAGACATTTATTGAGTGACGTCTTCGTCAGGCCCGTCGAGAGCCACAGCGGGGACTAGCTAAAACATTTTCGCAGGGCTCCTCGGGGAGAAATGTTTGAATTTTTCTTTTCAAAACGGTACATTCTGGTGTACTTTTTTATTTCTGAGCTACGGCGGGGCCCCCAAACGTCGCGGGGCCTGGGGTGGCTCACCCCCTTACCCTACGCTCTCGACGAATCTCGTCTTCGTATACTAGTTACACACTGCTGGAGTAGGTAAGCGAGTTACGGTGTACGAGCTTATACCACCCCAGACAGTGCGGTATCGTAGTTAAACCACGTTCATATGGCATAGACTACACCGTCGTTTGCTTTATGACGCACGACTGCAGCCGAAAGTTGTGAAAACAGCACCAGAGCGAGCTGAGTGTAATTTAACAGAAGTTAAAGCAAAACGTCTAAGCTTATGCGGCTTTAAGTAATTAACAGCGCGACAGTGGAACGCACAGCCATTTCCCGCTTTATCTTCGTCACTGGTCGAGTTTATTGCTGTTTACGGCTTGACACCGTAATTATAGTACCTAGTATTCTGGCCATGCGTGCAGCAGATGTACGGTCGTCACAGTTGCCTGGTGACAGTCACACCGAGTGATCGTGGTCCATTGTCTGTCGCTGACGGCTCACTGTACATCTTCCGCTTTACGACAACTGTTTCTGTCCCGAGTTGCTTGTTCACATTTCCGCTCACAGACACAGTGCAGGCAACGACCAGGGTCCAGTGGCGAACTTCCGGGTTAAAAACCGGGAACGAAAAGTTGCAATTTTCCGGCGAACAGTTGCCAACTTCAGACAAAGGGAATCGAAATTTTAATTCTGCTAGTTAATTTCCCTAAATTTGGTTGATTTTTGGCTTTATATTTTGTATTTTTAGACAAGAATTTCCCGACATGCTAAAGCGTACTGGAAACAACTGCTTTACCTTTACCTTCACTCCACCTACTACCAACGCTACTGGCATCGGTGTTCTGTGCACTGCAGATAGGAGTAGTAGTCGTCGTCGTCGTCGTTCAGTGCCTTTCTCCATAAGAAGGGTTGGCGGCGCGTAGTATCCCTTTCCAACAATCACGATCTTCCGCTGCTGCAGCCATTTTATTTGTCTTCATCCCAGTCCATTCCGTGATGTCATCTGTCCAACGTCAGCGTTGTCGACCACGATTTCTGTAACCTGGTACACATCCTTGAACCATTTGCTTTTCCAGACTTTCGTATTTCCGAGTAGTATGGCCATAAAATCCCAATTTCAATGACTTCATCCAGCCCAAAAGTTTTCTGTCAACTTTTAATTCGCACAGAATCCATTCTTGTCTTGTGTTGCGTCCATGGAATCCTTAATAGCCTTCGATAGCACCACATTTTAAAATCTTCGATATATTTGTCTTCTTTGCTGCAAAGGGTCCGGCCTCCGCTCCCATAAATTGCTATCGACAAGACCAATGCTTTTAGCAACCTGACTTTTGTGGTTGTAGAAATTTCTTTGCCTTGAGTAGTAGTTCCACTAAATAGACTTGGTTCGTCAGCGACGCTGAATGAGCAAGCATATAAGCTAATCTCTTCTATCGTACCGCCGGGACACTCGTTGGTTCCGACGAATGTGCGCCGAAACTCTTAGCGGAATTCCCGTGCTGGTCCGCGGCATCGGTGATCTGTCCGCCGCATGCGCTGTCATGAAAATCCGAAACTCGCTCTAATTGGAACCGTCTTCTATGCGTGTCATACATTTACCGTCGTTGAGAACATGAGCAAAGTACAGCATGCTTTTTGCCTCTGGTAGTTATACTTTGTGTTAGGTGGGTGGAGGTCTCGATCTCCCAGAGGAAGGGAAGATTTTTTTTTGGGGGGGGGTTAAATCTCCCAGCCAAAACCTGCGCTTGCCAATTTGCTTCTGTCACCTATAGCAAATAGAAACGAAAAGTTCCGTGTTCGGCGGGAGTAATTTCGCCTCTTACTAAATTACTTTGGATCTGGTTTATTTTATCTCGCATGCGCGAACGTCATCTCGATGTCGTACGTAACGAATCTTAAAAGACAAAGAGTAGAACGTTGATGTAGTTGAGTCCGTGGGCGCCATGCAGATGATGCCATAAGTGGCCAATTTCTGCCAACGAAACAACGCCACCAGCACTCGGCACTGACGACGTCTCGAGTCTTGGCTTGGTGCTGACGGTGAGGCTCCGAAAGCATTTACTTCGATTTGTTATGGATTTGCGTACAAACGGTGTGCAGCAAATTCGCGACAAAAATACAACCGCCAGCTGCAGTCGCGAGTCATAGGCTACGGCACCTAACTTCAACAAGTCTGCCACAACTCGTAATAATGATGAAGTTCCTCGAGCCATGGAGTCGATGGCTGCACGCCCGTGAAGCAAAAAGAACAAGACAGTGCACGGACCTATGACTGACGGCTCGAGCAGCGCCCAGTTGTTCCGTTATAACGTTGTCTTGTCGTAACGACACAATACCACGCAATAGTCGCAATAGGCCTAGCTGAAATAATCGCCCATTTGTGGGTTGGTGGCTGCAGCCCAATCTCCTTCCTCAAACAACTTGACGACGACGACGACGAAGACTGCAGTGCTGCGCGTGTGTGCGCCGAATCATCAACCCTCACTCCACGCGGGAAGCCCGGTAACCCACCGCTCGCTCACTCGCCGAGAAATTGATAGAAGAACAAATTGATTTGTCATGGGAGAGAGCGAGGGAGAGGGGGCGCCGCTCGGGAGCAGATAATTGTGAGTAGGCAGGGAAGTCTGAGCCGGCCGGGTCGAGACGGGTCGACTGACATACGACGCTGCATCAGCGCACTGTCTCAGACACTCAGTCCCATACATCTGCTCTCTCTCTCACTGACGGTCAACTGCCCTCCCAGTAAAATACCTTACCTCCATACGTGGTCGAAAAGCCAACTTCACCAAAACATGAACAAATATGTCGAATAAAAGACAGCGACATCGGTAATAAACAACGGCGTTTCGGTAGGAAAAACACTAAATACACAAAAAGTTGTAGGGGCTACGTTTAGTAATAATAACGCATCTAGTAAATCACGTTCACATCCACGCTTTGTAATGGGCATCTTCACGAGTTCGGGGTTTTACGTCGTCGCTATGTTGCTGTACGACGTAGAATTTTTCGAAATGACTCAACCTCATATGTGTGATGACTCAGTGCACTTGTCAAGAAATTGGTCTCAATCAACGAAGTCATTTCACGCCCGTCGCGGTTCGTACTTGGATCAGTGACCGTCGGAAGGTTAACACTGGCTAGCTCAGCCTAGGTATCCTGCCATGGGTAAGTGCAATAAATAGGCTTACCAGCTAAAGCCGAGGCGTAAACAAGCACACCGCGCGATGCAGTAGCCTGTGGTCTCACGCGCGGAGAAGGGGATAGATGTCCGTTACCGATCACTCGTTGATCAGCAAAGCTACCGGATGTTTTACAGTCGACATACGTCCCGCGCACGTCTCAGGCATGCGACTTCCGGTTGGCCGGCCGTAGTTTAAACATTCATACGATCGACATGTCGCTGGACGTACGATTAAATATTCTTCGTTGTTTTTGCCGCCGCCTCTAGCACACGTATTTTAGCCCTCTTACTTCGAGCGTTCGTTTGTGGATTCAGGATCACCGGCCATGATTCTTTACCAATTTGATTATTTTTCTGGAAAACGATGTAGGATGGCTAGGCTGATACTGTTCTTCTTGCCACGTCTGATGCATGATCGTTTTGCTGCTGTTGGAAGTTGCAATATCACACTGCAGCACGGTAGTGCAGTGCTGACACTGTTGTAAGGGCAATGAACGTTAACTATATGCATAAATTCGAAGGGGGTCACCCTGAACGAGGGCGCTAAATAAGTGGGTAGGAAAGAATTTGCGATTTTTGGCCAATAAGTCGCTGTATCTCAGTAGCTGTGCGAGGTAGGTTTTAGGTTACTATTAATCAATAATAAGAAATCGTACACTGGCTTTCGATTGCCACCGAGTTCAATGACCTTGGATGACCTTGAACACCAAAATAGGGGTTTTTATTGATTTTTTGGCGATTTCGGGCTGCGAGACACATTTCAAGAGCGAATTGCGCCGAAATCAATTGATAAAAGCTGCATATAAAATTTTCAGCATTCAACGTAGATTCCGACGTCGACGGTCCGAGTCTCGATGTTCTAGGTTCAAGGAAACCTGCGCACGAGGGCATCAAAGAGCGGTACTTCCGTCAAAGTCGCTATTTTACCGATGTTGGCTAGTCTGTCGTGAAAACGGTTGCAGATAAGCATGGGCATGCTGCCTATCACAACAAACACTACTGACGAGCTTTTTAATCGTATCAACGTTGATGACTTTCAAAAACCCTGAACTTCCAAAATAAGGGTTTTTTTATTGATTTTTACGATCTTTGGCTGCAGCGCACATTTCAAAAATGAACTGCGACAAAATGGCTGGAGATAGACTGACAGTTTGCGAACAAGAACTGCTATAGGCTTTCGCGCGTCTCGTGAGCATCAAGTAAGTGCTCTTTATTGGGCCTTGTTGTCCACCACTTGTTGCGTGGCAGTTCTTTCTTTTTTGCCAGTGTTCTCTGATTGTCATGCTATGTTGTCATTGCATCAGTGGCAATAAATAAATAAATATGCAAAAAAGGAAAATTAATTTATCGACTGCGTTTCATCCCGCGTTAGACGAAAAAAGTTCGCTGAACTTTGGTCCACTAATTACTTAGATTTAGAAGTGCAATTATACTTACAAAATTGACTTTTTCCTAAGACCATATTTCGGCCCATAGGGGGTGCTGCGCCCCGAAATTTTTACACGCGCTATAGAATGTCCAAGTTTTGCTAGCCAATACTCCACCGGTAACGAGGGTCCTCCTTACAATTTTTTGCAAAAGGGATCTGAAAATCGGCTTAAAATGTAGCGTATAAGTCACCATAAGTTTGGAGCTAAAGGGAGTAGCCCCACAAAACTTTGCCACGTGATGTGCCGCTAGATAGGGGTGTTTACCTATGTACAACTTTTGGGGGCACCGCCCCCTTAAAATTTGGGAGGGCAAAAAACGTCCAAAATTCGGCGCGATTTAGAACAACTTTAAATTTGAGCGCCGATATCTTTGGAACGGATAGAGCTATCAACAAGCGGTAAACGGCGTTATAAACTACTGTCCCTTTTGCGTTGAACAAAAAAATGGACGAACTTAGGTCTACCAACCACGATGAAGTGTTTGCTGATTTCGACCTACCCAACATCGACAGTTCGCGCGTTTTCGGACAACTTTAAACTTTTGATCGCATATATCTCGGGAATAGATAAAGATATCGATAAACGGAAAACGGCGTTTACAACTACGATCGATTTCACGTTAAATGCAGAAACGTTTGTGAACTTGGGTTCACAAACAACAAAGTTCTGTTGTCTCATTTTGAACCACTCTAGTTTAACATTGCGCTTGCTATACATGTTTATGTTAATACAGTTGCGTTCGGGCCACGTGACTTTGCTTCCAACGAAATTTCAACTTCTTAACTGTCTCCCAATCGAACTTACGGCGCCGGGCGGCCTCACGTTTGGCTCTATCCCATATTTCTAGTTTTTAAAAAAAATTTTTAATTGGCGTTTATTTTTAGTTGTACATTATACTAAACTAGATCCGTATTTTAATCTACTGTACACATTGATTATCATACTCTTAGACGTGCATTATATCCATTCTCGTCTTTTTAAATATTTCAGTAGGCCTACAGTCGACCACAGATTTTTATCGCTGTAGTTTACAGTTGCTGCTTTCCGCACTCTGTAGGCCTATTGAAGTGTCATTTAGAAAAGTACTCACCGCACAGCGACAGGTTTGCGAGCGTGTTTAAAACACTTAAATGATGACAAAGCGTCAATAAATTCACGACGTAAGGAAAACGCAGAAGGGCGCCACATACATAAAATACTTTATGGTGGTTGCCGAATCGATCTCAGTACTTTACGTTCAGCTTAATAAATTTATTGGTGCCACCCCACTGGTCTAGTCGCAAGAGTACGCGTATTAAACGATAAGATTGCTGTGGTATGAAAGCGCGACATGGTGCGGATTATCTTCGCCGTAATGCTATATATGCTGTCCGTCATCTCATTTTGCAGCTTTTCCTCACTTCTCTGCAGCGACACATGCGGCGGCGACAGCCGGTCAGCTGGGGTGTAGTACATGAACTAAACAAGAACTGGGGGAGGGGTACACGTGGCGTAACGCAACACTTTGTTCGATTTTTGCACGTTATTCCCTGTTTTAAAACTGAAGTACGGAAAATTACAGTGCATTTTAAAATATTGCACACTTATATTCTTTTTAGCTGCAAAAATGTGAGCCTTCTTTTTACGTGGATTTCAGCAAAATAGACGGTGTCACGTCCCCTGCCTGAAAAAAGTGGGGGACAACATCCCCTTCCCATCGCTGCACCCCCACTGCTCAGCGACGTCTGCTGCTGCTGCTGCTGTTGCTGCTACTCGTCGAGATGATGTCATAAATGCGTAAGTGAAGTCGACTGACCGTTTGACTGACGCAGATATTTTAGTACGGCAACTAAAACGACAACGAAAACGAAAATTATCCGTCTTTGTTTCGCGAGATCGTGAACAGAACTGGAAGTTTTAGGTTGGAGAAAAATAAACATGACGACAAGCGGAATGAACTAGAACGAAAATTATTATCCACGGCAACACGAACGAAAACAAGGTTTCTGCGATGCAACTCATTTAGACAATTTTTGTACAACGCCAGTTTTCAGCGTAAAACGTTCAACGGAAATTCGTGACACAAGACACAAGCATCAGTGGGACTCGCCAGATTACAGAAAATCTTGTATTCACCATTAAGGCAAAGCAAAAATGACAAAAACAGAGCAGCATGCAATACATAGCTTAAGGAGACCATTTCACACGTCAGGGACCGCAAAACAACCCTACGTCACAGTGCCGACTGGAATTATAAAACAAATAAGTTAACTACTGCATTTTAAAGGCGTTTTGACTAACAGAAATTGAACTAAAACTATATACCAATTTTTTAAAAAAATGTATTTGATTAACTAAACGAGTACGCTAATTTGTATAGCACACAATGCCGACGGGAAACCCGCCGATTCTCAGGCCCATTATTTTAAAAAACTATGCAAAATAAAAATTGAGTTTGCCCAGAAAACTAAAAATTGAACTAGGCCCCTATAATCAGCAACGAGTGAGCTGCATAGAAGTTAAATCTCGAATTGATGTAATTGATGTAAGAAGTGAAATATCAGCGTTGGCAGTATGATGACGGGAGAAGTCATCAGTTGCTGCTGCTGGCAGGCTGGACGTTAAGACTCAGTCAAGCGTCGAGTCGACTGGCGGCCTGCGTATGAGGATCATTCATTCACTACAGTGCAGTGCAGGCATCATCCATCTCCATTGCATCTCATCAGCCTGCTAGCACGTCACTTCTTCTCAGTTCGCCTTTCCCTCGGCCAGTTCTTTTCACCGTCGTCGCTTTGCTGCGCTGCGCCACGGCGGCGGATTTCGGTCCATAAATCGTTTCGTTTTCGTCGTACATCGTTCTGCCTGCGGAACAGACACACGACACACGCACGCTCTGACCAGCTGACCACATGCTGGCTGGCCGACTGACCATCCAGCTGACCAGGGCGGTGGAGCAGCAATCGACTTCGACCTGTGGACGGACGTTGACAACGACTTGGACGTGACCTGGCCGACATCAATCTGTTACTGAGACGGACCGCCTCGGACCACAGAAGAGTTTCACTCTGTGCAGCATGCATCTGGTGGCACCTGTACTTCCGCACCTGTTTTTACTGTTACGCCTTAACTGTGTTTTACCATACCTCGTTTTTAAAGCCCAAATCGCTCTTTTGCAACCGCAAGCGATTCCGACTATTTGTGCACATTTATCAGTAGCGTGGTCTGTCTGTCGTCTGTCTGTCACATTCGTGCCTTTGCTTAAACCGCTTGACGGATTTAAATGCCATTTACTTGCGCGGTCCAATGATGCATTGTCTTAGATGAGATCCGTAAGTTTACCTTAGCCCCCAGAAAAAAGAGCTTTGAGGTGTCGAACTCCCGGTCATGCAGCCAAGCCGTTTGTCTTATGCTGACACCTGGCGAATACAAAATAAAGACTAGCTGCATTGCTATTCCGGCCTTTTCCGCCATTGCCGAACTACTATGGTCCTTATTCAGTTTTCGTTCCAGCTTTTTTGTTTCTTTTTTATGTGGGTCGTTCATTCTTTCATTTATATTCATCGTTCGTCGAATGCATCATTACTGCTTGCAAAAGCGAAGATGGTATTGTTAACAGCATCGTGGCCTTGTTAACACGATGACTCGTAAATCGCTGCACTTAGTTTTAGCTTAATGAAATTTTGCATGAGCATGTATTTTGATAACCCCAAGAAGCTCATCAAATACCAAGGTCATAGGTCAAAGGTCAAGGTCACATGAGTTTTTTGTATGTTTTTGCGTGCACGATAATGCTTGAATCGATTAGCATTTGTTCTTGAAATGTCTTTCGCGAGACGGCGCCACTTTGTTACTGTCCGCGGAAGCTTGCGACTGGCTCTACCCGCAAGCAGTACACACCCTTGAACAAGTCCTGACGATCTTGCATGTAACGCGTTCCGCTAAAAAAAATTTATTGATTGGTTGATCGTACGCAGGTCAGTTCGAGTTGGTAGGAGGCAACCGGCGCTGGGGCACTCGATGTACGTATGACTTCTACAGCCAGTCGGAGCTCAAGACCGGTCGGTTCTACTCGCCCGGCTACCCGCAGAACTACCGGCCCAACACGCGCTGTCAGTACGTCTTCTACGGACAACGACACGAGAGAGTCCGTCTGCGATTCAGCACCGTCGACCTCGAGTTCTTCGACGGCGGGTATGCGTTTGTTCATCACCGTGGCAGCTAGAACAGAACAATACACACTACAACTAGAAGGGCAGTCGGAGAGCGCAAACCTTCGTTAACTCTATGTCATTTTTCCGTTGTGTTCGTCAGGTGGCAGGTATCCGTTACTTTTCCTTTGAAAACTTTGGCCAAATCCCTCTGTAAAATTTTGTGCAGTCATGCTCACAAACCACCAGATAGACGAGTAAATAAATAACCGTCGGGTATCATCAACCTGTAATCTGTTCGGCGGCGGTAATTATTTTCGCACAATGCAAACACAATATTACGTTATTGTTTTGCCTAAAAATCACAGAAAGTACAATATTAAATCTGCACAAAAGCCGTTTTCTCACGATCGTGCATCTGGGGCATCTATTTTATCGCACAACGCAGTAATGATTACACGTACAGTACTGGACAGGCCATGCGCTCTGGAATGTTCTGTTGATAGATTGTTTGATGGAATGGTTGCGTGTAGCTGTGAGAGCAGCACGGACTACATCCGAGTACGAGACGGTGTCGAGGACGATTCACCGCTGATGACGACCTACTGCAGCAGCGCCACCGACGTAGTGGTCACGTCGAGCGCCGAGACACTCAGCGTTGAGCTCGTCTCGGACGAGAAGAAACAGCGGCAGGGCTTCGCCGCTCAATTTGCCTTCATCGTGCTTGGCGACTTGACGTCAGACACGGCTACCGTAGACGAAGGACTGCTGTCACCTCTCCTGCCTCCTGCTAGTGGTGGACTAGTGGTCGACGTCACGACGACACCTGGCCAGCTACAGACTGTGCGACAACCGCGCGCCGGTATATACGCCCCGTATAGGCCTACTGTACGCTATGGCCTCGTGCAGGCCAGTCAAAAAAGTTTCTGTCAAAAAATAGAAAACTTGAAGGTAAAAATTCCGATTTTGGGGAAATTTGGCGGCAGGGTTGAAATGTCAAGCTTTGTACTTTTTCTGTGAGAAAGTTGCAGCTGTCTTTTGGAAAATTGCGACTTTCGGCGTCCCCAACTTCTTTCCAAATCCACGACGCCGAACAAATGGACGTAGATATGAACAAAATTGCTGCAAACATTCCCAGGACAGGATTAACTAACAAATGTGCTGATTTTTCGTTTAAGGTCGAAGATGAGAGTCAGTGCTAGGACTGCGCAGCTATAGGCTGGCGGACGACCGCTTATCACGTTTGTCTAGTTCGAAATCATGACGAATTTAAACTCTTCGACTTACGAGTAGACGAAACGGCGTAGCAGCAGTTACGCAGAGCAGTAATCCACTGACCAAACATTGAACTACGTACGAAAGCATTTCTAATTCAATTTGTTAGGATTGGTGTTCACCAGTTTGATTGATCAGCTGCTCCAAACCTGCACAATGCAGACAAGACATTGCGATCTAGAATAACGTTGTTGAATAAATGATTGTCTTTCGTTACTGCGTTTCGGTCTTGAGTTCACATCAGATCCTCAATGGATACATGTCGTTACGGCGGACAGCTATGCAGGCACTCGGTGCAGTGTGTTGTCTGCATGTCGACTGTATAATTCGCTTATCTTTGCCGCTTCTTAGCTGTCTGTTTATCACTTGGCCGTCCGACGGCTTGGGAAATACAGTACAACCAGTCTTCAGTGACCGCGCCGTGACTAGACGCGGGTATAGTCGACTGACTCGAGCTCGTCCGTCTGTCTATCCGTCTGTCTGTTCGCGTCTGAATGTCCTTCTGTTATAGATTTTCGATACTTTTTCTCGCGTGCCGAGCTGCGACTGTCCCGGCGGACGGCGTTGGCTGCCGTGCATCGCTGACCCCGCTCAGACACCGTTATTATTGTTACTTACTTTTATTGCTCTTCACGCTGACCGCAACCTTGCTCACGCGGTCACGCCGGACCGTGGGCGCCAACTGTTGTCAAATTACTAGTGGGGGTAACTCGACCCTTTTAACCCTAAATTTTTTTGTTTTTTATCTGTTTTCTTTTTTCAGTTTTTTTCCATTTTTATCTCCCCGTTTTTTAAATCCCATAGGGGATATGAGATTACGAAAATATTAATGTGTTACTGATCGAGTGATAAAAATGCACAGTTTTGTCAACCGCCAACGATTTTTGGTGCATTTTTAAGCTGAACTGTGCTCTTTTGTCATTCAAACAATGACACATTTTAGTACTTAGTTTAAATGTCTAGAATGGTGATTTGCATTAGGATTAGGAATTAAAGGCCAAGAATCTAAGATGCAAAAAATGGCTCATTGTACTGTTGCAAGAAAATCTTTAGTAATTAAACGCCTGTAGGGGAGACGATTTTACCATTTTTGGCCACAACCCCCAAAGAGTGGACGGTAAGACTCGCCCTGGTGTAAAACGTAGAGGCGTTCTATCGTGCAGTCCTCAGTGATGTTATATCGATAACTGCTCGTCATGCTTTACGTCTACACGCCACCAACGCTCTATGGTAATCTGACAATCTACGATACATAAAGCCGCTATTACGCATAAAACACAAAAAATCTGTGAAAAGTGAACATTTCGCGAATGTTTCGTCGATGTTTATTTCGCACGTAACCACGCTCGAAACATTTTCAGAAATGTTTACAGCACTAAAACATTATTTTTAGCACATTGCGTACGGCTCGATGTGGTTAACGGTATTGCGAAATAGAACGCTGCTTAAACGCAGAAAAAAATCTCTTAGAAGGTAAACTTAAAGGTCAGGCAATTGCTACAGCGCTGCTTACACGAGTCAGACTGGTCGCCAGAAGTACTTTACAATCTCGAAAGTGGCAGCTGATCGGCATGAGCTAATAATACCGCGGCGCATTTTGCAACCATCCATTGCCCGCACCAACAGATAATTGGATCTGCGGAGCTGACATACCACCGCCACAAACTTTTAGTGCCCAAACTTTGTCTCTGCATTCTGCATAAAGTTATCTAAGACGTTAATTTCTGCAGTTGAAGTTATATAAGCCTAACTGCGGGTTTTGTGTGTTTCAGGCTCAAATACTCACAACCCGGGCGATTCGCCCATCATTGGTTACGTGACGCAGTCTAGAGTCATATTACCGCCCAAGGAAACCGGTGAGTCTTAGTTGTATTTTGACGAATTCGCCGAATTTGCCATTTTTGCGCAAGCTTTTCAAATCCCAGTAGGTCGCATTACGGATCTTGGCCGTCCTTTTCATCTCTCTATCCATCCATCGGACAAACTTCTAAATCAAAAGACAACAAGGCGTAAGGGCCTAGAAAACTCAAAATTGCTGTGAACGTTCCCCCCGTGTATTGACTGGAAAATTAATAACGTCGCAAGGGAACGTAGTCATCTATTTTCCGGCTACAGACCAGACGATGTAAAATACGCAAATTACGCACACTGCTGACTTGAAATTCATCATCATCATCATCGACAACCGTGGGCTCAATGCCCGTTGGTGTCTGACGCCATTCTTACTATCGCTGCCCACCGCTGCCTATCTAGGGCAGCGTGGCTTAACTCCTGCAGGGTTGTCCCACAC
>Ga0209367_1007834_pt1 | contig 14682 bp, 6 predicted proteins | sample WorMetLIZISLAND2_FD_187412 | JGI IMG/M metagenome (GOLD analysis project Ga0209367, IMG submission 187412) | Marine gutless worms symbiont microbial communities from Max Planck institute for Marine Microbiology, Germany - Olavius geniculatus... ... | reverse complement strand
CTGCAGAACATTCGGTTTCGAAAACTAGTGACGAAACAGGAAGAAACCCGAAGGGACTTCATAAGGAGAACTTGGGCTTCGTATACAACAGGCCAAATCAGTCGCAAAGACTACATCTGCAAAATGTGCTACAAGTTTTTACCAGTATATTAGTTGTAGGCTCATACCATGCATAGAGCTATAAACAGTGCTTATACTGTCTTATGTTTTTAACTGCTAGTCTTATGAATAAAAAGAGTTTTTACCACAGTAGATTTGTGCTGTAGTAAAATTTTATTTTGTGCTTATGTATTATTTGGTTTTGTGCTGATGTAGAAAAATATTTGTGCTTTCGTATCAGTCATTTGTGCTTATGTATATCTGCGGTCTGGGGCGGAGTCTCAGCCGTAATCGAATATGGTTCATTTTAGTTAAAAGATGATGGCAACGATTTTAATTATTTTTTTTCGAAAATAAACTGACCAAATTGGCAAATTATGTGCAGTTTATACGTATGCTTATGTTTTGTCTCGAGGATTGGGAAGCCTGGCCCCCTGCCCCTCCCCCTTGGCTACGCCACTGTCTACATCAACGAAGATCGACGGCGCATTGTCTTGAGTTGCGAAAACAGAGTTGTCTTAAAAGTTTTGTGATAATCCGGAGCGGAATGAAAGTTCTTGATGTGAAGAGAAATCTGGTTTTAGGTATAACCTGAGCCTAGAAGTCGCGCTTTCCGGACATCTTGGTTTGTTAAAATACAAGTAACAAATGCTAAAAACAGTTTAACTAACCTCACAACTAAAAATTAAATTATTACATTAACGTTTAAACGCACACAATGTTGTTGGCCGCAGTCAACCACTTGTCAAAAACCAATAATACTATAATTAACGCTGTGATTTGTGATTGTGATTATATTATTAATTTAATATCATTGTTTAAAAAACAAATAAAATTAGAATATTAAAAAAGTTGTCATTAGCACAATGCATTTGTGTATCATCGTTGTAGTAAACTTTTTACCGACGTTTTAGAGTTTAAAAATTTTTAACTTTACCTTAAAAATTAAACGATCATTGTGAAAATGATGGCGATTTAAAATATATATCGACAAAAATTGAATTGTTACTAACAAATAATAACAGATATATATTTCGATCTGGTTGCTTATGATGACAAAAAATCGAAGCAATGGATTTACTTAGTGCGTTAAATAAAAACCGTTTACTTTTTTATTCACTTTGTACACATTTTAAAAGATAAGTTATCATAGAATTGATTTACATAACGTATTTTCTTGCATTTTTCTTAGCGTCTGTTGCATATTCTGGTTGGTATCTGCAGCTGGTACTGTGGCGGAGAGTCGAGAATGCGTGAACTGTGGTGTGACTTCAACTCCGCTATGGCGCCGTGACGGTGCCGGCCATTACTTGTGCAATGCGTGTGGTCTCTACTTCAAGATGAACGGACACAGTCGACCACTCGTCAAACCCAAGAGAAAACCGGTCAGCAAAATCTCGTAGTTGCAGTTTTGCAAAGAGCCGTATTGGCGTTGTATCTTGTCCGCTCGTCTGTCCGTTCGCATGTTCGTCGGTAGTGTTGAATTTCGTTGATGTAAGCCTATCAAACTACAGCTTTGTCCACGGTCGCCAAATTGTTTGGTTCATCACAAAACGGTAAAACTCGTTATTCATAAATTACCGATAAGCAAATTGTTTAATGGTTGAGGGCTTAATTTTAAATCAAAGTTCGTGCTGTAACACGCTTAAACGCATTATTATTTAATTGCATGTTGTACGCTGATTTTCCAGGCGGCAGCACAGTTACTATCGAGCGTCACGTGAGCTTTGCTCAAATTACTTGTATATGGCTACTTGAAAAGTGACTTGACCCATGCATTTTCCAGTCCCGGCGATTTGGTCTGTTATTTTCATGGTCCTGCATTTGACAGATCTTGCATTTTCTGTCGCTCTGAGTAGGCATAGGTATTTGTGACATTTTGCATATTTAGCCGAAACACTTACGATTCTATAACTGTATGTCAACCACCAACCAGCTATACGCGTTAATGCATCTGTCAACATCCAAGTTATGCAGACACGTTTGATGTTAGGACGATATCGTTATCGAGTGATAACAGATCACCTGGGCAGGTGACACGGCATTGCTGGATGTCACCGTGACTGCTGCTAGTGTCCGAGACCCCCACGACTAACCTCCTCTACAAAAAAACCCATGCTACAAAATTCCACTACGACGAAATCTCTCCGTGCGATAAAAATCCCCGCAACAAAAAAAAACGTTTCATGACCAAAACTGATGCTACAGCAACTCCCCTGAGACAAAATGTTGTCACTTATGCCATATTTTCGTATTTTGTTGTGTATGTTTTTCGTAGCGGCGGTTATGTCGTAAGTAGTTTTGTCATAATCGTAATCATAACCATAATCGTTAGTGTCTACATCGACGAAAACCGTCAGTCGCGGAAAAAAATAGTTTTTAAAACTTTGCGAAAACCGCAGCAAAAAGAAGGTTTTTCAATTCATACCTAATTTCAAATGTTCTGGCCGCTGAATGAGAAAGCGCGCTTTCGGAACTGGTGCCGTGCTTGTCTTCGCGCACGACGAAAGCTGCGTCGTTTTTTGGAGGAACATAGCTGGCGGTTTTCGCATTCTGCTGTGTGTGGAATTGCACGATGTTGCATGAAGATACGCCAGCCGGCGTTAACAGAGAATGGCGTTTATTAAGGAAGATTATTGTGAGGGTTTTGCGTAGAGGGGGGCAACATTGTCGGACACCGTGCTGGTGGTAGCGCTGTATCATTGAGATGGTGTTGGAGTAGCGGCGTCTATAATTAGCGATGACGTCTTGTGCTAGCTCGAGGCGCTGTCCTCTTGTTTCGCCACTTGGGTGTGGGCAAACTCTTCCTACTTGCACCGTGACTGTGATGAGATAGACAAGGCGCTAATGCATTCAATCTCACCTGTTGACGTAATGCACTCACCCAGCGCTGTAACATCCAGCTTGCTGCGTGCCCTGTCATAGAATGACCAGTTCGTTTCATAATTTCATCGCTTTAGGCATATTTGTGTTACTGTCGATCCAGGGCCGGATTCAAATTATTGTGGAGGCCCTAGGCAGCTGTCAGTATTCGGGACTTTCCACCTTGTAATGTTAAAAATAAAAAGGCGATAAGACATACCTGCAATGATTGAGCAATGTATGCATTTTGTAAAAAAAGCATAATAGATTTTCGGTGGAGAGAGACGCGGATATTCGCCAATAAGTTCTAGTCGATATATGCAATCACGGTGAAAGAATCTGCTATTAAAACGCCGATGTCTTTGATACTAAAAGTGTCTGAAAAATGGAGCAAATAGTACTGTTTTCAAGTTGAATAGATGCATTTGTAGAATGGTGTTTAATTGCGCAGAAAGTCGTTCGAGAAGTGTTGACGAGCAATCGCTTATAGCTAAACCATCTTATATACTTTTGCTGTGCTTCTGTACTGTACGTCGTTCTGTTTGTTGTCTGTAGTAGTGTTGTCTGTAGCAGGCTAAATTAGTCATGCCAATCAGTCGTGCGAAGAAAAATAGCAAAGATGGACATACCGCGTGACTTAAGCTCAGTGCGCTACCGGAAAGTGCCGCCGATGAACGAATGCGAGTCACACGGCAGCGGATAGAGACCTGACTGACTGACTATAGCTCACTGAGTGATTGAGTGAGTTGACGTGTCACTATGAGCAGTGAATCTACTAGTATAGCGCAATGACGGGCGAATGAACGGCGCACGGCGCGTTCTGGCGCCACTCGGACCCGAGGCACCGAGACAAGCCGGGGCCCCGGCACCGCCACTACGTCGCCACCGACGACTTTACAGACTTTCGTATATAGGCGTACTTACACATAGACCGCAAACAGTCGGCCACCCGGCTTCGAACTCTAGACTGCGACGAAGTGGTACCGGTCATGAGAGGAAAAGGCGCCGATCGTCGCAAAAGAAAAGCTCTGTTTTACTGTGCAATAAAATTAGGACGACATGAGCGTTTAAAACCCTAACCCTAATTTTTAACTCTCACTCCTTCTCTGTGTGGTTTTTACGCCATTTGTTTCAAATTAAGAGCCTTCGAAATAAACAAACAGACGGGCAGGCTCGTACAGCCCACAGTAAAATCACACAATTTCATCAAGTGTGGGAAGATCTAAATTTAGTGACGTTGAGTTAGCGGCGTCTATACGTTTGTCGAGATATAATCAGTTGAGTACTTACTTTTGTACGTACATTTTATGAAAAAATTAATTTCGACTATTGATTTTGTTTTTTTTAAACGATCTTGTTCATTTTTTACTAGTGCAGCTAGCGCATCATAGGTTATTTTTTTACGTTATGCACTATATAAATTTACTTTTTACACAAATTTTCCATACTTCTGGGCAATTACAGCTTTGTTCATCGGATATTCTCACATTTCCCGTCTTTGTATCTATGCCGCTATTGTAAACTGAAAGTGAAGTGCTAAAAGCCATCGCCCGACTTTACTAAAACCGAGTTTACCTAGACCGAGTTTACGTCAACCGAGTTCACCTATACTATACTCGTGTTATAATGTTTTTTTTGAAAATTCGTGTAATTTTTGTGCATTGTTTCAGTATGAATCTGTATAGTTAAGTCTTTTACGATATATATTGTTAGCGTCATCAACCATGGACGATGCATTTTTCCGTGTTGCTTCTGTGTTTTTTCAGTGCGTTTTATTGTCTACCGTTATCGGTGAATTGAAGATCAACATATTTAAGTAGTATAAGCGGTACCAGCGCGTCTCGCACAGGTAGCAGCGGTGCTATATGGCTGTTGCTATTGCGTGGGGTCTGTGCATCGTCTGGTCGTGTGACTGCGGCGCGACGTTCAGCGTTACGACGCGTCGTCGCCACGACGTCACGAGTCTAAGTCGTAGCGTCGACAAAGTGACTTTTTTATACGTCTCCGCCGCCGCCGCCGCCGCTGTCGACATTCATGACATCCTACAGGTTCACCGCCCGCCGTGTTGATTTTGCGGCCTGTCGTCGCTGCGAAACTTTTTATATGGCCGGCGGAGTCTCTGGAAATTTTTCGGCGGCACCGTTTATGGCGTCCTCGTCGATACGAGACCGTTATAATTTTGTGTTTTTTTCTCCACTTTTTTGGTGCATGCAGTGCAAAAGTCGTCGTCTCGATTGTGGCAACTGTTTGTGGTTAAAGCTGCAGGGTGGTCCTTGCAACTGCATGGTAGTGACATTTTACTCTGGTTAAACTGTTAATGAAAACGTCACCGTTAACTGAGGCCGTCCAGTTCAAGCCACAGACGGCCTTGGATCTATACATAAAATACAACTGCAACAGTAAATTAATATAACGCATAGGCACTAAAAGTTGATACTTGATAGGCAGCGTCTGTCATCCCTTTACAGGTTTTTTAAACTGGAAAATTATGCAAAAAGCGTGGAAATCAAAATTAATTTTTTTTCAAAGCAGTAGTATCTGTTTTGCTAATGTTTTACTCAAAAAATCAAAATGGTTGCGCTATACAGTGGACAAGTGTTCATAGGCAGGGGGCGGCCGCATTTATGTTGACACTGGGCTGACATCTTTTTTATCTGTGAGTGCGGATTAAAAAACTCACTGAAAAGCGCATAAAAACTGTATCGTTATTCTATACGTGCGTTAATTGATGACAGTATGTGATATACAGCTTCATTCAGCAAGATGTTTGATTTAATGTTTCGACGCAATGTTTTAATGCAGTCGGTGACGCGGGCGACGGGCGTGAAATGCATCAATTGTGCGACGACAACGACGACGTTGTGGCGACGCAATAAAAACGGCGACGCCGTTTGCAACGCATGCGGTCTCTACTTCAAACTTCACAACGTATGCATCAGTACTCGGATTTTTCCTTTTTGTTGTCGATCGTTTGTCTCATAAGCCACATTATGCGTTTTGCCAACAGTCCGTCCGTCTGACCTTCGTCTGTTTTTTCGTCTGTCTTGTACGAGCTTCTAGCTTGAGCTACATTAATTGTTTTCTATGATAAAAGAATTTAGAAATCCGATGTTTTTTACTTAAAAATTTTGAAACAACATATACAACTGTAGTATACTACGAAGACATTCTATCTAATTTTATATGCTGATTGTTCGGTCTTTTTATTGATATTTTGGACCCAAGTCTCAATTTTGAGTCCAAAATGGCCTAAGCTCGAAGTGTTTTTTAACCCAAAATGTCCATTCGTCTGTTAATCTGTCTGTCCGCCAGTCCGTCCCATACGCGCCTGTAACTCAAAAATAAAAAATGCAAAAAATTGCATAGGAACGTACTTCAGTGCATGACTAGGTGTTATAGGCCAATTTTCTGTTTGAATCCTTGCTCATCCGAACTTTAAAAAGCTTTAAAAAATGTCTCATATTTGACATACGGTCAAGCGCGTCTGTCGGCTAAAGCGCCGACTAAAAACTAGGCCTAGTTTACTCTCGACGCCTGAAACGCTCGGAATGTAGACGGACGGCCGCATATATGTCGGCACTCGTCGCCGACATGTTTGTTTATTCGAACCGCTAAATTTCTATCAAAAGTAAATTCAGTCGCAGCTGGAAGTGACAAACGGAAATCCAAAAGCAGCTGCGGAAGTATGCAAATTTGTGCTATTAAACCATATCGAGTTCAATAAAAGTGTTCAAGCGATTGGAACGTAGCCCAACACTGGATTGAACTTTGGTGTTGCACAAGTCGAGCTGAAGTCTTTTTACCCCAAGCCCTGTAGCAAGGTTAATGGCAGTGGGATTGCAGTACATCAGTCAGTAGCCCATGCAAATTATCTTTGAATAATACCAGAGCAAATTTTTGCATGAATGTTCTCATTGCAAAATGCATGCATGACTTAATAATCTTTCGAAACCTAGAGAATGTTGTCCGCTAAAGATTGCTGTGTTAACTGGTCAAATAATTTATGTTCATACCCTGGATCACGATAGGGTGTCTCGCCACATTAACGATCTCTAATTAGCTTACTGACCGTCGAGTTTCTATTTGACAGACTCACGCATGCATTGCGCATTGTAGAGACATTGCATATTGTCGACTCGAGCTGTCAGTTTTATTGCATTTTCACTGTACGTTGAATGGAGTACTTAAACGGCGTATTTAGTTGACAATACGGCAGTAAATCACGATGAAGTCTATTACGTGGCACTCACTTATCAGCATTTGAAACGGAAAGAGAGTCAGATTTACGGCATTTTTTCTATACCGGTTATTACGAAATAGCTAATGGAAATAGACTAGTACATGTATATCGACTTATATCGTCTCGCGTTTGAGTAAATTAGTTGCAAACACGGTTGTATTAATGTGCATGTGTTTGACGACGTGTTCTGTAGGTCAGTCGGCCGATCACGATGAAGAAGGAAGCTATTCAGTCGCGTAACCGGAAGTTGTCGATAAAGAGCCGGCGACGGCGTCGGGCGCGCTCAGCCTCCACCGGAATTAGTATGGCGGCCGGGCTCACTAAATACAATAGCGCTGTTGATCGGTCGCCCGCGCAGATGCTGTTTAATCTGTCTCCCCCCGCTGCCGCCGCCGTCGACAAGAGAACTGTGACGTCATACCTGGGGACCGGACGTCTGCCGTTTACCCCGACCGGAAGTGGATTGTCGGAAAGTGTGGCGGAGCAGCGGCCATATTACCCGGGGCGGTACTACATCAGCGGTGCTACTGACCACCACGAGGCCGCAGTAGCTTTGAGACATTTCTCGCCGCCCCCTGCTGTTTCCCATCCGTCGCCCGATTCCATCGCCCGGTACGCCGCAGCGGCGACTTCCGGTTGTGCCGCCATGATGGGTCACACGGGTCACGTGATGCCGTGGGGCGCGTCGTCGCCCTATCATCATTTCGCAGGACCGTGCGGCTCTTCTGCAGGCATAATCAGCGCCATGGTATAGCCTAGGCCATATAGTTGTGATAAACTTTTAGACGTTTTATTTTTTTATTTTTAACATTTTTATATAAAAAGTTTTTACGTTTTCCTCCATTTATTTTTATGGTTTAAGCATTTATTAGTTGCATAACTATAGGTCTGCATCGAGAGCAAATAAAAACAGCGCTAATGCACTTGCAGATAGCGAAAATGATACTTGAAGGAGAACTTTTTTTACCACTGAGGCGTGTCTTGGGTAAATTGCTCAGTGTAATTCGTAAACTTTTAAACACATTTATGTTGTTCACGCTCAAAGTTAAAACTGTTTTGAACAATTTTTACGCGTGGCTCATGCCATATCTATCTTTCTCCGGCCAGCAGTTGCATCTCTAGCCGTTTTACCCTGAGTGATATGTGCCTTAAAGCCTTCGCAAGGTTATCCCGTCAAAACGAAACAGCTAACTGTGATACTTTTTTTATGTCAACTCTGTTCTGTTGTTGTATCAATTGAGTTGTGACTACTTAAAGTGCTTATTTAGCCTTACGTAAAAGACTCTAGATGCATTGCAACCTCAAATCATCAGTACCTTAATCTTAACGCTGTCAGAATTGAACGGACTGCATATATGCCGATAACCGATTAGTCCACAAATTTTCTGGGGCCGATTTTTGACTTCGGTTTCTGGATTGTATGTCGTCAGCATGACGTTAATATATGATAGGCTTTCCAGTCATTTTTTAACGCAGACATTCCGCTACTTTTGTGGTGCATTTGCAACTTGAATGATTGTCGTGTTTGCGACAATATAGTGTATAATTCGTACTGATGTGATTTCGTTATGTCGGCGGTCGCGCGCTTTATACTATACTGTGTATTTGTTTTACTTTTATTGCGTAATAAATTAAAATTTCCGATGACTGTTGAATTACGGTTTATTAATTTTTAACACGAAATACTTAAGCTTAGAGCGGCAACACATGCGCTTTAAGCGAGTTACGTTGCTGGTTTCTGAATGTCGTTCATACAGAAAGTTTGTAGCCTGGGCACAGAAAAAGCAGAAGATATGTTTGTAGACAGATACATCATGATTATTTTAATACAATCTGCTGCAAAAAGAAATACACTTGGTGCGAGCACTTATCCCAAAGCTCGGATAAAAAAATAGTTGTTTTTGTGCGTAAGGATGCGGTCAAAACTACTCGGAATCAAGCGTGGGGAAAGAAACCAAAACAATCGCAGGTAAACGAGGCACACAATGTAGGCATGTAGCACGCAAAAAATAAGTATATATGTAATCAGTCGTTCGCAAGGGCTTCACTCACGTATTATAAAAAGTAACCCACAACGATTGTAAAAAAAAAACTTATTCTGTTTTATCATTTTCACAGTACATGCCTGGGATAAAATACAATTTTTTCATAAGTTTGTAGCTCGCCGTGTTTCGCTCTGAAATAAACAGTACAGTTGAATAAACGCAGTCTTCAGTGTATTTTATTTTCTTTCAGTGGCGAGTAATGACTAATAAGGCGATTAAGACGAACTGAGTATTGAGAACATTTACAACACTTGGCGGTCGCCGTGCATGCGCAACGTTATCTCAGTGGCGCCGGGCGATCATATTTCACCAGGTAAAGCGAGACGCCCCAGCCAGGTGAGGTGGCCCACCCTGCGTCCATATGGTCGCCATAAACACGCAACAATGACCATTACCACTGCAGGGGACAGTTTAAACGTCAGTAATGACGACTTTTGTTGATACATCATAGCGGCTTAGTCTCAGACGACGAGTGACAGGTTTACTAGCAGATCATCTCTAGTATATTCCACCAAATATCTTAAGATTTTTTCCATTCTTGCTGTTATTCTGTTGCGCACGAAACGCTATACTACAGCTTATCGCTCCAAAATTGACACGTTTGCATTGCATTACATTGATTGCCGTGTAAATTTAAATAAAATCCCGGACAAAAGGCCCCACGCTGGTTTTTCATTATGCTTAAGTTAACTCGTCAAACTATTGAATCAAATTTCCACGACTTTTATCATTTTATGCAACAACATTGTCTCATGCTGTATCTGAGCATTTCGTATGCGACGTTAAGCCCGGGACCACAGAGCACAGAATCTTTTGATGACTCGCTCCACTTCACTGAGTACAGAAAAAAACAAAACGGGCTTAATAAACTACAGCAACAAAAAATGCCAATTGATTTTATAGTGTGATGACGAGTGGTAATTCAAAAAATGTGCACTTCATTTGGAAGAAGAATTTCACTAAAAATTCTACTCGCCTTTTGTCCGGTGGCCTTTTGTCCGTACACCATTAAAATACTGTAATTAAAAACAAACATGCAGATCATTTTAACAAATTTACTGTTGCTATTTACAACGCGCCATATGTAAGCAAAACAAAATAAAAAATTGTCGACATTATAAGAGAATACTGTTAAAAACCAAACTGGAATAATTTCGTATGCATACGAATAAAAAAATAGCGCGAATTGGCGAAATAGACAACGATATTACTAATTAAGTTAGATTAATTGTGAAACGATTTATTTATACCCTTGATAGCAAAAATTTCGATCCATTGTGAAACTTGTACAAGTAAAGTTTACTAATAAAAGTCGAAGTTATGTATGCGTAATTCAATAACAGTAAGATAAAAAAACAAATTTAGCAGCACAAAATACGGATCTGAAAAAAAACGAAAACACATAAATTTGAAAAAGTAAAAAATTTAACAATAACATAAAATAAAATATTTAAAATCAAAGATAAATAATTCTTTTTATTAGAAATAAATAATCAAATTTAAAAATACAATTAAATTTTAAAAATATAGGCTTCATTAACATTGAAACTGTTTACTTACAAATAAAAATTATAATGACAGCTGTCAGGTGAAATTTAATCAGATAATATTTGAAACCCAAACAAAGACTTTAAAGTCAAGAAGTTTTTAACTTATAAAAATATTGCAAAAACATTTTGAAATCAGAATTTTCGTTACCATAGCATAATTATTTCAAACTCCAATAGTTACGACGGCTTTTAGATGTAAAAAGCAATTCTAAAATGCGCAGAAACGAAAGACGCACGCGAAAAAAAATCCCATCAATTACTATTTTTTGAACTTTCACATTATTTCTTGTTATAAAAATCGTTAATAAAATTTTGTGACGCAGCTTACACAAGTCGGGTATACGTTTTGTCGACATTTCATCTAAAGTGGAAAGCAATCTTAGTAAAATGCACAACCAACATCTCTTATTTTTAGGCCTACAAGTTTGTGTAGGCAACGTTACATTCACATTAAGGTAGATGAGTATTTTTAACAATATTTTTTTCTAACAAAAATTTCTTTTAAACCTTTTAAGCTCCGTACATCGCATTTTTGGTTTTATAATCTTCATTGCTACTTACATATCTGAATAGCGCATCGAAACTAAACAGAACAGAATGCACAAAAAACAAAATCTAGTAGCGTCAGTTGTTCCTTGCTTCGAGGAAACTAAAAACGTCCGAGATCCATTATTCGTCTCAACTCGATCACAGACCGGACGCCGATTTGATCTTCGATTAATTCGAAATCTGCTGGCAGCATCGATGAGATGACTTCTGTCGCCGTTGAACCCCGGGGGCGCACATCGATCGGACTCAAACGACAAAAATCTGCTGAAACAATTTCAGCGACGCATCGCAAAGCTGCGACAATGACAGAAGGCGTGCGGGGGATGCTTTAATGTGCGTCGCACAAGCTGGCAATCATGGCGACAGGCGACGTCGAAATAGACGAGACACACACAAGAGCAAGCAAGCACTTGAAAGCTGCTACAGCGACCGTCTCCGGCATTAACTAGGCGCCCGCACCGCAGAGATGTCTTCATTCACGATAAATAAAACTAACCGTAAGAGTACTGAATTTTGTCGATAAATATCCAAGTTGGGTATTATATATTTAACTGAAACCCAAAAGTTAAAGAAGAGTATAATACTTAAACAGTTATAAATTTGTTTCAGAAGTCGAAGTATTGTCTATAAACTAAGGATTTACATCGAACAACTTTAATCCGCTTGCCGAAATGCAAATGCGGCGGCTTTTGTTCTAACTAGTTGTCGTTTCAAAAAAGTTGATATATTTCTCACGATCTTCAGAAAAAACACTTTGGGATTTTTCAGCTTCTTGCAGCATTTTATGCACTTGCTGTTAGCATGATTTGTGGTTGATATTGCGTTAAGATAAAAATTGAGATTTTTTTCTGACAGACTGTTTTACGTTTTTGAAATTTCGTTGTGTCACCTTCAAAAATTTTCCGGCAAAATCCCGACGACGTTTAAATTTAGCAACTTATAGCTAAAGTCTAAGTCGCCGAAATTTACCGAAAACGAAATCGACAGATTTTTTCGGCAGTAAAATAACACAGCCGTTGGATGCTATATTGGACAGTTCCCGTGCATGATGCCGCTACTGATAACACGCACAGATCCGTGCGGATGATAAGCAATTCGATGCATTAGTCGTCGTCCTCTGTATCACGCCAGCTACCATTAACTACCTGTAGCCGATCTACCTGCCCGCCTGCCCACCTCTATGAACTCAACTACCTGTCCAACCTGTCTGCATCTGTCCAGCCGCTCAACAGTGGCGAATACACGCAGAGATATGGCCGCAAAAATTAAAGGGACATTTTGGAAGCATTATATTCAAAGTTGCTATGTTTTTATTCTATGTTTAATTTTGTAAAAGTTTAAGTTTTACTTTAAAATTAATCAGAATCTATGCATTCAGCGCTCAGGTCCAGCCGGGGACTGCTGGTGAAACTTTTAGAGTTTTCAAGTTCTATGGCTGGATTACGTTTTTATGGGACAGACGTAAAAAGAGTGAATGAGAAATGTGAGGGAAAACGTAGAAAAACTAGAGTTAAATCTTGAGTAAGAGAGCTAAATTTGCATTCTGGTACTTGAGGGCGTACACGCGCTTTGAGGCTGGTAAAGGGGCGGCATTTTACACAACTGGGCGATAGATGCGCCACTGCCGTCGCCTAAGTGCAACAACGTATATGTGCGTAGAATTACATCGGGCGCGTATATATGGTGACAAGCGCTGGCGCCACTATAGCGCCGCCGCCCGTCAGCTCATAAATGTCTAGCTTGACGGCGACTGAACGGGCGCCCGCGATGGCGCCGATCTCCACCGGCCGATAAGACCTCCGCCACTCCGACGACGACGACGACGGCAGAGACGGGATGAGAAGGACAAATGATTATAAAAGTTCTTCTGACGCCGGCTATCCGCCGCGCTGCCACACTTCATAACGAAAACCACACTTCGGAGTCGGACTTGGAAACGCGCTAGACTGACTTTGTAGATCGCGGACAGATTTTTCAGGAAATTGTTGAAAACGAACCATTATGGAAATAACTAGGCTGGCATAATAGGTGACTCAAAATTGAGCGTTCACACAAATTTTTGGGTTTTCTGCGTTTTTTGTATTTCCGATTAAAAACCCGTACGGGAAAGAGAGGGGAACAAAGGAACAGACGGATGGGCAAGATTCGTATTGTGGTTTTCTATGACGGCCGAAAAAAATACGAGTGTTTACTGTCGGAGGTTTTCATTAAACAAAATTTATACAAAAACAGCTGCAGTGCTGTAAATAGCAAAGAAATTAACAAAATAGTTAGCACAAAAGTCAGCAGCCTAATACAGGGTGGTCCAAAAATGTCCCAACTTGTTTTGGTCAGACGTCATCAAATTTTCACCAAATTTGATAATTTTTGGCACACAAATAACCAAGACAATAGAATTATGTAAGATACACTCATTGTTCACCTCACATAATTTATGTCAACGCACTATCGTGTAAAACGCAGATACTTCAAAGTGTTACACTACGCGGTGATTATCAGTATTAGACTGCTCACCTTTTTATTATCAATTCCGCGGAGGGCGCCACGTGATTTAATAATTTTGTGATATTGAATATTTTACGCTGAAAATAGCAGACAACAAAATAGCTCACTAATGAGCTCAAAACACATTTAATCCATTGAATGAGTGCTGTGATGTTGATCAGTTGATCGTTACCCAATGTGGGAGACGGACATCCCCCCGGACACTTTTTCCCCGAACGTTTTCCCCCTCCCGGACGTTCCCTCTGCTTTTTTGCATACCCGGACATTTTCCCCTATGTATGACGTGGCCTTCCTCCCCGAGTCTGACGTCGTCGACGACATGCAGAGGCCGACAAGCTACAGACGCTGCTAGCGACCTGCTGCAGCGGCTGACGACGACGGCGGCGGCGGCGGCGGCGGCGGCGGCGGCGCCTCTGTTCCGCGCATCACGCTGCGTCCGCTGTCGCCGCTGTTCCCGTTGTCCACCTGGAACGTGCATGTCGCCACGCTGAACGGCGACCACCAGACGAGGCGTATACACCCGAGGTGTGGTGCGCCATCGAGTCACTGCAGCAGGATGCGGCCGCGGCGTCGACCTCACTGCTGCAGAATGCACGTGGCCAGCCGCCAGCAAAGCATCTCAAGATGTCCACCCAGATTCTGCAGCGTCAACTGCACACCATCTGTGCAGCACGACGTGACGTCTAGAAGACGGTGAAAGAGGCCTTGCGTGCGGTCGCGCGCACAGTCCGCTTCGAGTGAAAGTGACAGTGACACTTTGCTGACTATAACACTATTTCTCCTTTTGGACATTAGCTGTATATAATATCGCCTTATTTCAACAATATTTAAA
>Ga0209367_1007833_pt1 | contig 14685 bp, 4 predicted proteins | sample WorMetLIZISLAND2_FD_187412 | JGI IMG/M metagenome (GOLD analysis project Ga0209367, IMG submission 187412) | Marine gutless worms symbiont microbial communities from Max Planck institute for Marine Microbiology, Germany - Olavius geniculatus... ... | reverse complement strand
CCTTTGCCCCACCCGTGCCACAACGTTATTAAAACAATTTTATTTATTTGTTAAACTTTTACTATGACCAGCGCATTAGATCGAAACTTCTTTTATCGGAAAACGCTGTAACGAAAATACACATTTTGCTTACTTTTTTGTTTATGCACATAATTAGCAACGTAAAGAAAACGCAAATTAATTCGAGCGCCTTAAGGTCCATAGAACGGCGCTCGCTGCGTGATCTCCGTTTCTTTAGTTCTTAGTCAGACACCAGCTTACACTGCAAGACTACGGACATGGGGCTAGTGCATCACGCGGTGTGTCTGTTTACGCCCCACCTTTGATGGTACTTACTGCATCTACCCACGGAGGGATGGCCAGGCTGAGTTTATGCAAATCACACAAAGATGAGTCAGGCACGCGTCACGCGTCAATTAGCACAACACGCTTGACCTGCTTGACCTCTGTGACCTACGCGTGACCTGACTTATATCTGGGTTGAAGAAGCTGCTAAAGATGAGCTAAACAGATGAGGTGATGAGACGGCCGCTGATTGGCTGGTCACGGCAAGCACCTGTTTAGAGACCGGGAGAGCGTAGCACTTATTACTAACAACTGGCTGATTGACCGACGCAGACAGGTAAATGGTTAACTGCTGCGTTACTTACTGTTGATAGTCAATGGCGATCCTAACTGACCACCAAAAGTTTACGGTTGCAATAGCTAAAGACACGCTACCGGTTTCGTGTAGGCAACGAATTTTTCGGTTTTAGCCGACCGTACTAATTAGCGTTTATGATGCAAGGTTATGTCTGTCTGTTTGTCGTTTGTCGTTCGTAACGTATGTATTGTTATTGAACGACAGGCTATTTTTACCGAAAACCTGTCTGAAGAAGTAAATAAGGTTGCCTGACCGCTACCTTTTGGTAGCCTACCAAGTCGGATTCCCCTAGAAACTACAGCTCTCCATTTCACAAACATTTGAGCCAGGGGGCGGGGTTCCAATAGGCCAGTTTGAGCCAGCTCGATGTCTGCTCGACGTTTGCTCGATGTTTGCTCGATCGTGTAAACACCCTATAACAAATATGACACATCGTTTCGTTTTAGCATCGGCTGAGTGGGGGGAGGGTTAACACGTTGCATATTCATGAGGTGGGATCGATGAATGTATGAATCAGAAGCGCGGTTGGATTACAGCAAGGCTTTGTGCAGTGGTGGTGCGACTTTAGTGCCATTGTTCAAGCAGTTCATTAATCTGTGACATCAACGCACCCTGGCGACTCCCGGCCCACTCACTCGTTCAGCGAACGCTCGTGACATTATCCGACCGTCCTCATAGGCCGCATTACGCGTCTTGCTCGTCCGTCCGTCTGTCTCAGTTGCGTCGTTCCCGTGAGGGCAGTGGAGCCAATTATTGTTTTTTCCCTAAATGTTGATTTGCCCAAAAATTGTCAGAAAATCTTCTTCTCCGAAACTTTGAGTCCAGAAATGCAAAATTTGAAGCTAAAATCCATATTTTTTAAAGAATTTAGGGAAAAAGTAAAAATTTTAAGCACCAGTGATCTCCTCTGTCGGAAATTTGCAGTTGTTTGTTTGAAAATTGCAACTTTTTGCCCCGACTAGTTTTTATAGCCCATGACGCCGCTGGTCCGTCAGTCCCAAACGGACAGCTAACTGGAAAGCAAATAGGCCTAGGCTGTTAATTAAGCTGCTCAGTTCTCTGAACAGCTATGTACTGTCATTCCTCCGTACCGCAGCGAGACGTGGACAATAAGTACAGGAGATGAGGCTCGCCGAATTATGGTTTCTACGACGGATGTTGCGCATACTTTGGACAAATCATGAGACCAACAACAACGTTCTCAACTGAGCCGGTACTGAGAGACATCTGTTAAAGACATGTTAGTAAGAGACAAGCAGAGTTTTTTGGGGCACGTCATGAGGAAGTCAGAACTGAAAAAGCTGTTCATGACCGGCGAGTTCGATGGCAGAAAAGGGCCACGTAGACCGAGAACAAGTTATCTCACTAGTCTGAAGAAGTGGCTGGATTTTGCAGCCAGCGAGAACACCATCATTCAAGCAAGTGCTTCGAGAGAAACATGGCGTAACATGATCGCCAACGCCCGGACCGGGCATGGCAACTAACGACGACGACGACGACAACGCTCAAGGCTAAGTACTGTCCGCGGGTAGCCGCAGTTTATGCAAAGAAACCCGTGTGACCTTGACTTATGACCTTGATATCTAATACGCTTCTAGATATTGTCGGGGTACATGTTCGTGCAAAATTTCATCGTGCTAAGTGCAGCGTTTTATGAGCTATCGTGTTAAGAAATAAAAAAGTAGAGAAATAAACTTAGCGACGATGCTAAAAACAATACCGTCGTCGCTACCGCGGACAGTAATAATCCCAGGACGTTAGTGCTAACGTTGGACATAACGACTGGATGCTTAGGGCTAGAAAAATGGTTCAAAATGTGGATTATTTCAAAGGTTAATAAAACCACCTATAAACCTCAAACGTCCATTGTAAAGGTTTTTTGTTTGTTGTGACATTTATTACATATCATATAATTTTTTATATAATATTTTAATCGTGATTTTAGATTACTTTATCGTGCAATAATTTTTTTTTATAAAAAATAATGTAATTATGTGACAGACAGATTGTGCAAAATGTTTTCCTGGGTCGTAATTCTGTACACGGCGTTCATTGGACACTGAACCAAAAGCCTTTTAAAACTTTTTTAAATGTTAAGAATCTAAAAATCTATAAAAGCTTTCTTTTAAAAGCTTGGTTTTTTTGCAGCCCTTGGGATATTGCTACTAATAGCAAAACCTGGTAACGCATAAATTTTCTGATAGTCGTTATTTCCTAAACTGTCACCCAGACCGAGATCCTTCCTATTGTGGCGCTTTGCATTGTGATGCAGTGCTAATAAATCTGCGGCCAAGTCAAGCGCAACGCGCGGCACTTAAACACGTTATTGGTTGGCTGACCCATATATATGCTGGCATGCATAGTTTAATTTAAATAATAAAAATAGTACAAAAGTATTGTAGAAGATACGTATCTGCATATTACGTATTTATTTTGATTATAGTGTTTTTTGGATATTTTCTATTTCACGAGGTAATGTAGCGACGCGGTTAAGATAAGTTTAGGATATTTAATGACAGAGTTACTGCAAATTTTATGTAGAATGTGCCATTGTAAGAATTTTGATTATCAGTCAACATGTGACATAGATATGCGTCATAACAGTTGGCGGCTTACTTTTTTAGCCAGCCCTGTTTTTTGTGCCGTGCTAATAAATCGGCGACCAAGTCAAGCGTAACGCGCGGCACTTGAACACGCTATAGATATCACATTAATATTCATGATGTCTACGAAACACGCTGTTGGCTAACGCATAACTGACCCATAATTATGCTTTCACATAGCCTTACTTTTACCCCAGGCATCAAAACGCCGTCCCGGCGTCCACCCCGTATTCGTTAGGCGGCACGCAACGCTGACAGCATCAGCGACAGATGTTGTCGTAGCTACTAGGTCCGACCGTCGGTCAGCAGCGTTGACAGATTTTTGTGTGTCATGTCGCCCATCGCTGGCGAAAATTAGCCCAATGTTTGTCCTTTAGGCTTTATACGTATCCCAGTGAAAGCCGGTGATTCTAAAAGTCGCCCAAAATGTAGCGAGCATGGCGCCAAAGCCAAATTTTAAGCCGCCAACGGCTGCTAAAAATGTAACCGGCCATTTAAGTCAACTCAACCTGGCCATCTCTCCGTGGATAGGCGCAATGAGTACCAACGGGAGCTGGGACGTAAAACAGGCACACCGCGCGATGCACTAGCCCCGTATCCGTGGTCTGGCAGTGGAAACTGGTGTCCGGCTGAAGCTAAGGAAACGGAGGTCAACGCAGCCATATATGCCTCATGGCTTGGGAAGGACTTTAGGCTACTTAACAAATGTAGTTTAGTTTTCTGTGTAGCCTATCGCCTGTGTGTATGTGTTCTGTATAATAGGTCGTTGTGAAGAGTCGAGTTGTGCTAATGGAGGTCATTGTAACGGCGCCGGTGCACAGTGCGAATGTCCACCCGGCTACCAGGGACCTCAGTGTCAACAAGGTTAGACATATCGTACTACAGAGCCTAGTTTAGCATTACCGGCTCTTGATCAACTTCAGTGCACAAATCAACTCAGCGGCCTCCTGCCCTCAGCGGAATGGGAAATAAGTATTAGCTCACGGGCTACGGGGTGAAGGCCTAGTGTGGCTGATTGAGGCGGTGGTATGTCTGCTAGCATGCAAACCGCGGGTCTAATTGTTCGCTAACGCGGGCAATGGATGGCCGCATAGTGCGCTGCGGTATCATTAGCTCATACCAATCAGCTGCCACTTGCTCGTAAAATGTAAAGCGCTAGCTTTTGCTCACAGATGTGTCTCTTACATGGGTTTTTCTAATAATTCAGCCGTCTTATCAAATAAATTTCGTTCTCTGATAGCCTGCATTTCTGCATACCGCTCACTGTTAAAATTCTATCGCAGCGACGCATGCAGGTCGTTTAAGGCGTCAACGTGTAGAATGCAGAATATGTAGCGATGGAATTGCTGAGCAACATGTGTAACTGGTTGTTCCAGTCGTGACTAATCACCGGTACTGACTCACTCAAATCATCACGGCATCTTCTATGCTCTGTATGCCTCGCCTTCCTGCTAACCACCTCTGTTTGTCTGTCTGTCTGTCCGTCTGTCTGCGTGCTTCTATGTGTTTCTCTATTTCTACTCCTGCTGTGAGCGCAGGAACGCTGAAAATGCCCTACTGAAAATATTGCACCTATTTCATCTAATAGTAGAGTCAGCTGTATGAAATTAAAACGCTTTTGAGCAAGCAGCCGTCGTCGTCTAAACATGGGGCACTTAAGTACGAAATTTGTTTTCTGTAGGCTCTTAATTATAATTGTGATTCACAGCAGCGGCGTCTGTTAACAAGTGATCTGCTAACGCAAACGGGGACGTGCAACAGCCACGGCGCATGTTTGAAAGGCCAGTAAAACAAAGTCTAAGTCAGTCGCCAGAGGCCGCCAGACGAGCGGCGGCTATAGTGTCTATAGTGTTTTACTCGTATTCACCAGATGGCATGACGTGTTCGCGTAGCCAACGTCGTGTATGCTGGATATCGCAAATTTTCCCTACTCTCTCTCATTTAGCGCCCTCGTTCGGAGTAACCCTTTTTCAATTTATGGAAAAGCTTTACGGTTCCTGAAACTAGACTCTTCCATGCAGCCGACGGTAAAGATTTGGTGATGCTAGCTTGCACCGTTTTTGACTGAATCACCCGTGTGACAGACAGACAGACAGAATTACGATGGCTAAGACGCGCTACAGCAGTAGCTGCTGTTGCGTGTAAAAAATAGGCGGGCCAGTAAGTTTTAAATTGCCTACAGAGGATTATGGGCTCTCAGAATTTTAATTTTGCTCGTAAATGTTTCCGAAATTGTGGGTTTTTACGCGCGAAAGCAGAATGCTTCGCGCGTCTTTGCCATCGTCTGGGCGTCCGTCTGTCTGTCTGTCTGTCTGTCCGTCACACTCGTGATCTGTATTAAAACGGTGCAAGCTAGGATTACGAAATTTTTACTGTGGGCTGCCCCAAGGCCTCTAGTTTATCGTGACAAAATTTCGTGCCACTGGGTGCAGGGGTTCTCTTCGAACGAGGGCGTCAAAGAGGGGTACCTTCTAAAAAGACGTCATTTTTGCCGTTATTGGCTCGAATAACGTAAAAACGGTTGCAGATAGGTACATACATGCTGCTCATCATAACAAGCACTGGTGACAGGCTTTTTGGATTCATGAACATCGATGACCTTGAACGACCTTGAACTCCTCAAAGAGAGGTTTTTAGTGAATTTTTCGCAATTTTCGGATGCAGCGCACATTTCAACGCTGAATTGCGACGAATTGCCTGGAGATAGACCAAGACAACCTGCATACGAAATTTTCAGCCTCAACGTAGATTTTAGCAGTCCAAGTCCCGACCCCCTAGGTTCAAGGAGGCCGGTGCAGGCGGGCGTCAAAGACAGCTACCCCCCTAAAAAGTGGATATTTTAGCGCAATTATCTCGTGTAGCGTGAACACGGCTGCAGATAGGCACAGACATGCTGCTTATCATAACAAGCACTGGTGACAGGCTTTTTAAATTTATCAACATCGATGACCTTGAATGACCTTGAACCCTAAAAATATTGATTTAACGTGATTTTTGGGCGATTTTTTGGCTGCAAAAGAGTGAATTACGACGAAATGGATGGAGATAGACTATGATTACCTGCGAACAAGAAGTGCTATAGGCTTTCGCGCGTCTCGTGAGCTTTTCTCAAATTACTTGTTAGTTATACGAGTAGTAATTTATCGTTACAATAAATTATTTCGTAGGCCCTATGTACTGTGATGTGGACAGGTCCCATGTGAATTATTGTCACTCTGCCGGCCACTGTCAGACTGGTCACAAAGTAGACTTAGGAGGAAAAAATTTCCTTGAGTTTTTCCAGGTTTCTCCAGAACCATAAACTCACTTTTTAGAAGTTATCTCAACTAAACGTAATTGTAATAATAGTAACCTGGGGTAGCACTTCAACTTTTCCATCGAACGCGGCCGCAAACGTAGACCAACGGGGTATCACTGTGAAACCGCACGAAATGTGGTCAGTTGATTTTTTGAAGAAAAATCATTCAGATTATTGCCACCGGATGTCACATTTGATGGCTGATATGCACCAAATTCGATTTCGGATAGGGTTCCGCCCTAGATCCCGCTGGGGGAGCTTACAGCGCCCTCCAAACTTTACCTGGACATAAGGGGCCTACTTTTAAGAGGAAGGGAGGGAAAGAAAACGAAAGAGAAAAGGGGGAGAGAAAAGGGGGTGGAAGAGTAAGAAGGGAAGAAATGGAAAAGATAGGTAAACGAAAAGGGTAAAGAAGGAGAGGGGGAGAAGGGAGAAGTCAAAAGGAAAGGAGTGGAGGACATAAGAGAGGAACGAATGGGGAAAGCGAGACCTCTCAAGGATTTACTCATTGTACTGAAATGACGCTACTGCTGTGTCTGTGTGTTTCAATAGACGTGGACGAGTGTGCAGTGGGTAACGGTGGCTGTCAGTACGCCTGCGAAAACACTCCGGGTTCATTCATATGTACCTGTCCACCTGGATATCAACTCGCCTCTGACTTCAGACATTGTCAAGGTATACTGGCTACACTATGCTACCAAGGTCAACTCAGCCTTCTATCCCTCGAGGGTAGGTAATGGAGTATCGGCCTGTCTGGTTGTATAAAGTTAAGGCGGAGCGCGTTCACCTGTGTCGGGTGGCAGGTAGGCTAACACTCTGTGATCCCATATGGCAGGTGACGTTCCGTAGCTATGAGATGACAGATGACAGACATGCAGCTGACATACTGCAGGACGTACTGTGGGGGAGTGGTAGACAGTGTGGCTTGATAATGTAATGGTCATTCATGTGTTCCTGTCCACCTGGCTATACCAACTCAATGCTTACTTCAGACACTGTCAGAATAGGCTTGTAATTCAAGCCTTGTATTAAGACTAATGGCCAGTTCACACCTACGACGCTGACGCCACTAACTCAACTCTACTGTTTAATTTTTAGAGTCGCGTCGGCGTCGTAGATGTGAACTCGAATTGCCGACGCGACTCGACTGTTCGCGACTGAGCTGTCGTTCGCGACTGTCGCCGACAGCTCAGTCGCGTCGGCGTCCTGTGTTAATTGGCCATAACATATTGATAGGCCACCTCTAAGTTATCTCCACAGACACAATCACTCAACTCAACTCAAGTTTAATGAAAACGGTAGCCTGAATCGCTAACAAAAATACAAACATAAAAAGAGCACCTACAACACACTAATTAAGCATAACAGGACATCAAGACACATAATATACAAAATACAACAAAACAACCCAGTCCTTTATTTCCACACACAACGCTTAATTAAGTCCGGTTCACGTCCACATATAATTCTAGATACATCAAAACAAAACAAACAGTGTTTTTCAAATATATTTGCATTTTAGGTTATTAATATTTAGCCACGGAAAAGTGTATAATAGATCGATATTTGTTAGTTCTCGTCCGTGATATAGGATAGGCGGTATGCTTAAAATCCAAAACAAAACGGGTTTTTAGTGAGTTTATTGCGATTTTGGACTGCGACGCATATTTCAAGAGTGCACCTTAAACGGATGCTCTCGCACGTCTCGTGAGCATAGTACTGTTTAGGCCGTGTGTTGTTCTTGTTTTAGCGGGCGGCGGTTGTGAGGTAAACAACGGCGGTTGCCAGCATCAGTGCATCAGCGGCAATAACGGACACTTCTACTGTCGGTGCCAACCGGGCTTTAGACTGACCGATGACGCTCGCTCCTGTGAAGGTACGTTAACGTAGCTTGCTATTCTGTATGTTTAGGACGTTGTACTTACGATTGCGAGGTCGTGGGTTCAATTCCCGATCGGGTTGCTATTGAGTGGTTACTACTTGGATGGGTGACTGTCTGCGGACAGGTTAACCATCTCGGCATATAACCAATATTGAAGTCGACTCAGTTTTCCATTCCTCGGCAACCGGCGTGTCTGGTTGCTGTTAAGGCTAGTCATGTTTTTCTGTGTCGTTTGGCAGGTAACACTGTGTGATTCCAAAAAGTAAATGACGCTCCGTAGCTTTGAGATGGGTTTCTTTTCGCATAAAGAGATATACACGACCACTAACGTTAAAAAACCTAAGTTTTGAAGTCTTTTCCGGGCTATACAAAGCCCACCGGGCGGCGCTGATCACCGTTTACACTATGATACGATGGATACAGGGTTATTGCATCGCGCGGTGTGCCTATTTGTGTCCCAGCTTTCACTGTTACTCACTGGATTTTGACCTTGATTAATCCCGCATCCAACTGGACACATTGCATAGGGCACGCTTCGACGCCATCCGTGTCTGTCAAGAGCTGCCACCTCTACTTCTTTCCATGCAGGTGAACCCCATCTTTTGTCGAGGTCCTTGTTGACTGGGCTCCTCCAGTTCGCTCTTGGTCGACCTGGTCCTTCGTTATATCCTGGTATCTGCCAGTACAGTGCTTGGCTGCTTGCTGTGGTATGCGCTGATGATCCATACGCAGAACATTTCCAAGCCAGGGAAATCGGTTTTTTGTCTAGTATCAGTGAGTAATTATGACATTATTGTGTGTACAGCCGTGAACCCGTGTGATCGTGATAACGGTGGTTGCCATCATCAATGTATTGATCGTAACGGCAGTGCGCTGTGCCAGTGTTTCGACGGATACTCACTGGCTTATGACCAGACAACCTGCCAAGGTCCGTAGTAGTAGTAGTTAGTAGGCCTACAGACCGCACTGCTGGAGTGGGTAAGCTTGTACGAGTTTATATCACTCCAGACAGTGCGGTATCGTACTTGACCCACGCTCCGATCGCATAGACTACATATAGACGTCGTTTGCTGTATGACGCACGACTGCAGCCGAAAGTTGTGAAAACGGTACAAATGCGAGCTACCTGAAAGTGTGCCACAAATAGTTACAATCCTTTGAATCATGTGTTAAAAGAAAAGATACAAACATTGTTGTGAATATATACAAACTTGATAAAATCGAGACCATTATATGCAAATATGAAGTCAGCGTTACCGTGCGGCAGAAGTTTGTATCATTAACAAAGCAATAATTTTGGAAGATTTGACATTCTAGAGACGTTCTTTGAGTATATGGCATAATTTTGTTACAGTAACGGATAATTCAACAACACTTTGTAGTTTAGTGTACACTTACAGAATAGGCCACTTAAAGTAAGGCCACTTTTTTCAATAGCGCCGTGAAACTTCGGTCGATTTTGACAATTTTTGGCACGCAGCATCAAAAAGAAACCTAACGTTAATGACTATATTTTCTTCCCACTTCATCGCAATACTGTCGCTACACTACCCAGCATAAATTTGTTGCTGTAAACGGCCAAATTACGACCTCTGCATTTCACAAGGTAGTGCAGCGACAGTATTGCGGTGAGGTAAACAAAAATGCAGTCGTTTGCGTCAAGTTTCTTCGCAATGTTCCGTGCCAAAAATTGTCAAAGTCGGCCAGTGTTTCACGGAGCTATTCAAAAGACAGAAAGTGGCTTCACTGCAGCTGGCCCACCCTGTAATATGCGTGTAAATTATGGCTTAGAATTTTTTGGTCGTAATAGGCTCGCCGTTATTGCTCATTGCCCAGTTCGTCAAAGACTAAATTCAGTTTAGTTTAGTTACTTACGTCGTTCTGTACCTGTTTTAACAACCACACATGAATATACATAATCCGATCAATGTTGTCACTGTAGCTTCCATCCCCCAAATCTGGAATCGAAACCTGGCGCAACTTCCCCCCTATTTTAGGCTCAAGTATCTCCCCTCTCTTTTGCGTTTTTTTTCTACTTAGGGCGGAAGTTTTTGTACAACATTTTAATGGGTAGCAATTAAAATTTATGATTTGCGTATTTCTGTTTCACCGTACTATTTCTTTGCGTTGTGTCAGCGGTTTTATACGAATTTATGGGTATGGATATGGACTAGTGTACATTAAAAAATAGGGAGAAGTAAAAAAATCAGGGGGAAGTTTTGATCTACGGCTTTAATAAAACTCCCTTTTCCCTACTTTTCACTGGTGGGAGCCACTGAATGTTGTAATTATAATATTTAATGCTGCAGATATCGACGAATGCGAGTTTGAAAACGGCGGATGCAGCCAGTTGTGTGAGAACACTCAGGGTTCGTTTCGCTGCCGATGTCACCAAGGCTTTCTGATCGGCAACGACGCCGTCTCCTGCTTCAGTAATTATCATTTTCGTTTCATTTATCTTTTTTTCTAACGCACAGGCGTCATTTAGGGGGAGGGGGCTGCGGAGTATACAGTCCCCCAAGAATTTAAGATTTTTTCCTTGTAAATCGTAGCCTACCTTTGAAACAGTGTTACTGCTGCAAAAACAATACGTTACGTAGACTAAGACTACAGAATGATTTAGCTGGTGGCGTGGCACAGCGGTAACGCGTTTCATCCGATCAACAAAGTTACTCTACGCCGGGCCCGGTTAGTACTTGGATGGGTGACTGCCTTTGGGCAGGTAAACCATTTTGGTATGTAACCAGGCGCTTAGGTTAACTCAGCCTTTCATCTCTTCAGGGCAGGTAAATCGAGTACCAGCCTATCTGGCTGGGCTTAAGACGGAACGCGTTCACCTGTGTCGGGTGCCAGGTAACACAGTGTGATCCCATACGGCGCATGACGCTCCGTAGTGCTGAGATGGGTTTCCTATGAAAAGTTATAGTATTCAACCATTTTAACCATTTACTTTTTCAGGAGAGCCCCAGTGATTTGCTGAAATGATGCCACTTCTCAAGGTTCCCTTGCCTCTCAAAAGTTTTTTGATTTTTTTCTAATTTTTCAAGTCATCCCTGGAAAGTCCTGAAAATTAAAAATTAAGCTCCTGGAAAATAAAAATCGTCCAGGATTGATGAATTTACCGGGGATTAAAAATGACCAGCGTTTAGCACTAGCGTAGCACTTTGTGCATTGGATTACACTCTGCGTTGGCTTGCGACGCGTCTGTTTAGCAAGGCCTTAATTTCGCTCGCTGTGTCTGTGTACAACGGCGTGCGTGCGGCGTCCAGAGTTCAGCATCTTTAGATGGATACGTCTCGGCAACCGAGCATCGGATCCACTTCCGGTTTGGTTCTAGGATAGGTAGGCGCCTGTCGAGAGCCACAGCGGGGCCTGGGGAAACATTTTCGCCGGGCCTCTCTGGGGAGAAATATTTTAAATTTTTCTTTTTAAAATGGCGCATTCTGGTGTACTTTATATTTTTGAGCGACGGAGGGCCCCCTTAACGTCATAATTACGGCCCGGGGTAACTTAATCTTTCCCCTTACCCTCCCCTCTCGACGTTTGGGGTTGGTCAATCCAACGGTCACGTGACCTCAAAATGGTCAACTCGTGACCGCAATATCTTCGAGGCTACACGTTTGTATAACCGTGCAAGATAGACTCATGGTCATTGATCACAAATAGGAAACCACATATGCCGAGTCCATTGGTCACGTGGCCTTCGATTGAAGTCTTACCCCAAAACTTGACCTCACCCAGTGTCATTTGTTCTGTACCGTTGTTGTCAGACAGCGTGTCTGTGGGTGTGTGCGACTTTTTGTCCGCTGTCTGTCTGTCCCCAGCCTGTTTGCAAAACTGCGATCGCTAGTTGTCGCAAGCCACGTCGCCTACCGCTAGTAACTGCTGTTTGTCTTTGTATTTAAACGTTGGTGCACTTTCTGTGGTTGGTTGATTAGTTTGTTGATTGTAATTGTCAGGAATACAGATGGAAGTGATTGACAGCTGTTCAGTAAACAACGGCGGTTGTGATCAGAGGTGTACTCACGGGCCGCAAGGACCTATCTGTTCGTGTCACTACGGCTACGTTCTACTTTCAGACGCCACCACGTGTCAAGGTATAGACTACTACTAATACTACAACTACAGGGTGGTCCAGAAAAAAATGACACAATGTCATAATTTCTGGCACCATAATTTTGCAAACTCGCGTCAAATGGTAATGTGGTTTGCTGCAAAACGTTTGAAAAGAAATTGCATGACAAAAGCCAGTGTCTAAATACAAGCATCTTTTTGCAACTGGCAAGTAAGCTATTCGAAAACAATGCTAGCCGCTGTATCTTTTTCGTGATAGAAACAAAGTTTGCGCCAAGCCCGTTATCCAGAAATAAGAAAAACCGTGTTTAGTGACGTTAGCTGTTTGGATTACTGCTCAATAGCACCGTCGTTTAGTTCTTGACTGATCATGCCAAAACTTGCTTTAGATGATTAACGTCTGCAGTCTTCTGACGTAGGCAAAACGACTATCGGCTGAGTCTGCTAGTAGTAGTATTTGTCGTAGTTGTAGTTGTTTGTAGTAGTTGTTTGTACGGACTGTGAGAGTACGTCTCTGTATTATCACTGAAGTATCGTATTTATTTATTTAATTATTTGCACCAGGCCATAAACACGAACATGAAAAACATAGGCCTACAGATACAGAGACAGAGAGACGCAATAAGCGCAGAAAGAAACATGGAAACACTGATCATATTTACACTAACGCAAGCCTAAAGCATCCAAGTGTTCATCGTTAACATTCTTCAGTCTGGCTCAAAACGACATTAGTTGCCATTGTGCAATGCAGTATCAATGCTCGGCAAACGCAATTGCAATAACATCTTGGTGACACTGCTGTATTTGGGAAATTCAAAGAGTTTAAGACTTTTAAGATATTAGTGTGCCTGTAGTAGTTGTTTGTAGTAGCTGTTGTGTGACAGACGTAGACGAGTGTACGGACAGTGAGGGAGCGTGTCATCATCTCTGTATCAACACGGAGGGTTCCTATGAGTGTGCCTGTAATGTCGGATACACGTTGCTACCGGACCACAGAAACTGCGTCAAAGGTCTTCTAATCAGTTTTTTTGCGACGATTCCTTCTTGTTTACTTTTGCTGACAAAGCCGTGCTTTGCTTTCACAAAATTAGTTTTGTGCTATTTAGTAGGCCTACGTAAAGTTTTTTTATTAGATCTTATCGTCGATAGACATCTGGCGTTCCACCGGATTGACTAACGAATATACGGACTTGCTTATGTTTTTTCGTGTCAGTTTTTTTTAATTTTTACGCGCGACAGCATTGTAATGCTTCGCGCATTTTAGCCATCGTCGAGGTGTCTGTCCGTCCGTTCGTCTGTCCGTCCGTCCGTCACGCTCTTGATTTGTATCAAAACTGTGCAAGCTAGGATCACGAAATTTTTACTTGGGCTGCCACAAAAACTCGTTTTTGTGACAAAATTTTGTTTACCTGGGTGAAAGGGTTTCTCTCGGATGAGGGCGTCAAAGAGGGGTACTTCCTTAATAGACGTTATTTTGCCACTATTGGCTCGTATAGAGTGAAAACTGTTGCAGAGAGGTACAGACATGCTGCATATCATAACAAGCACTGGTGACGAGCTTTTTGAAGATTTATCAACACTGATGACCTTGAACGACCTGAAACCCCAACCTGGACAACCTGCGAACAGGAACTGCTAAAGCTGTCATGCGTCTCATGGGCTTTGCTCAAATTATTTGTTGTTATCGTTATTTTTTTTGTTTTAGGTTTTTTCTCAGCTTTTGGCTCTACCACAACCATCTGTTTCTGTAGTTTTATGTTTGCTTAACAATACTTTCACTTTGATTCTCAGTCTTAAAAGATTGTGGAAGACGGGCGCTCCATAATAGCATAGTAGCTTCGTTGCCAGACCGTTGCTAATCGCGGGTTTTATATTTTACGCATAATTTTACAGGGTGGTCCAAAAAAACGGACCCCCATTTTTATTTTTGGGATAACTTCAGTAATTCAGCACCAATTTTAACCATTCTTTCACTGTTACAAGCAGAAATTTATGCCGCGTAAGGTGAAGTTTTTCCACCCACCGCACCTTTATTGTGTGACCACATTACCTAGCAAAACAGTTCTCAGTTCGTAAGCCCATGATCAAACAGCGATCATCCTTTGTTATTCTGCCCATATGAAACGATTTATTCTAAAAGTTATTACTAATAAACAAAGTAAATAAACACAACATGACATAACAA
>Ga0209367_1007832_pt1 | contig 14685 bp, 8 predicted proteins | sample WorMetLIZISLAND2_FD_187412 | JGI IMG/M metagenome (GOLD analysis project Ga0209367, IMG submission 187412) | Marine gutless worms symbiont microbial communities from Max Planck institute for Marine Microbiology, Germany - Olavius geniculatus... ... | reverse complement strand
GATATGGGCAGAATAACAAAGGATGATCGCTGTTTGATCATGGGCTTACGAACTGAGAACTGTTTTGCTAGGTAATGTGATCACACAATAAAAGTGCGGTGGGTGGAAGAACTTCATGTTTACGCACCATAAATTTCTGCTTGTAACAGTGAAAGAATGGTTAAAATCGGTGCTGAATTACCAAAGTTATCCCAAAATTAAAACTGGGTATCCGTTTTTTTGGAACACCCTGTAGTTTATTGAACAAAATTTTGTGCCCATGGGTGCGGAGGTTCCCCTCGAACGAAAGCATCAAAGAGGGGTACCCCCTTCCTGAAAAGATGTTATTTTGCCGTTATTGGCTCGTATAGTGTGAAAACAGTTGCAGATAGGTACAGACATGCTGCTTATCATAACAAGCACTGGTGACAGGCTTTTTAGATTTATCAACATCGATGGCCTTGAATGACCTAGAATCCCCCTAAAAGGGGGTTTTTAGTGAATTTTCAGCAATTTTTGGATGCAGCGCACATCTTAACATTGAATTGCGATGAAATGGCTGGAAATAGACCAAGGAGGCTGGCGCAGGCGGGCATCAAAGACAGCTACCCTCTAAAAAGTGGTTATTTCACCGCAGTTATCTAGTGTAGCGTGAAAACAGTTGCAGATAGGCACAGACGTGCTGCTTATCATAACAATAAACCTCCAAAATAGGGGTTTTTGGTGAATTATTTTGCGATTTGTGGCTGTGACACACATTGCATGAGTGAATTGCGCCAAAATGGCTGGAGATGGACCTGGACAACCTGCGTATGACATTTTTAGCACAACACGTACATTTTTAAGAATTTAAAAGTGGTTATTTTACCGCTATTGGCTTGTGTAGTGTGAAAATGGTTGCAGATAGGCAAAGACATGCTGCTTATCATAACAAGCAATAGTGACAAACTTTTCAGTGGTGTAAACATCGATGACCTTGAACTTATAAAATAGGGGTTTTGGTGTTTTTTTGCAATTTGTAGCTGCAGAGTAGATTTTTAGAGTGAATTGCATCAAAATGGATAGAGATAGATCAAGATAACCTGCGAATAGGAACTGCTAAGGCTGTCGCGCTTCTCGTAGGCTTTGCTCAAATTCCTTGTTAGTTTTTGAGTTAGGAGCTCGTGTGCAGCAGATAGACAGACAGATGGATGAACAGACAAGACACATTAATGTGGCCTGTTATGATGGCTGCACAATGGCGCTATGTTTAAGCATTTAATAAATAAGTAAAAGTGTTGTATTATTACGCGCGAAAGCAGCTACTGCTTTAGCGCGTCTTTGCCCACACAATTCTGAACGTCCATCCGTCCGTCTATCTGTCTGTCTGTCACACGGGTGGATCAGTCAAAAATGGTGCAAGCTAAAATCACCTAATCTTCACCTTGGAAAACTCTAGTTCTAGCTTTTACATAAATTGAAAGGGGGTCACCCCAAACGAAGGTGGTAAATGAGAGAGGGTAGGAAAAATATGCAATTTTTAGCCAGTAAGTTGCTGTATCTCGATAACAGTGCAAGATATGGCCTAGGTTAGTATTAATCACTAATAGGAAGTTGTACATTGGCTCTCAATTGCTACTGAATCCAATGACTTGGATGACCTTGAACGCCAAAATAGTGGTTTTATGGATTTTTTGGTGATTTTGGGCTGCTAGACGCATTTCAAGAGCGAATTGTACCGAACTCACGACAGATAGATCAAGACAAGCTGCATACAAAATTTTTAGCATTGAACATAGATTTCAGCGGTCTAAGTCTTGACCTTCTAGGTTCAAGGAAACCTGCACTCGAGGGCATCAAAGAGTGGTACCCCATAGAAGTTGTTATTTAACCATTGTTGGCAAGTTTACCGTGAAAACGGTTGCAGATAGGCATGGATATGCTGCCTATTACAACAAGCACTAGTGACGAGCTTTATAGCCGTATCAGCATCGATGACTTTGAAAGACCCTGAACTTCAAAAATAAGGGGTTTCGCTGTTTTTTTTTTGCAATTTTTGGCTGCGCTGCACACTTCAAGAGTGAATTGCAGTGAAATGGCTGGAGATAGACTAAGGTAATTTGTGAACAGGAACTGCTGTAGGCTTTCACACATCTCGCGAGCATTAGCTTAAATTTCTTATTTTAACAGTGTCAGCATTCATGTAAGATTTCATATGTATGCATATGTATGTGCACAATGTGTAAAGGACAGGAAGTAAGCAGGTATACATTAATTGAAATCACGATAGTGCTAAAACAAAAAAGTTTTGCAGTTGCAACAGGTTTGCTGATAAATTAGTCAGACAGTGCTGAACTTAAGTTGTATATTAATGTTTTGTTTTGGTGACTGGTCGATGGCGTTTGATACAGTTTTCAACTTAGAAGCAACACTACTGTAGAATCTGTAGGAGTATGAAACAAGGAAAAGGTACATGATGATACTCTATACCAAGTGAACAAAAATATGTCATGAACCTGCGTTCAGAACTTTGGATCAACCCGAGACTAGAAAGTGGTGGAAGTGAAGCGCAGTTACTAGTTGTATGCAAACTGCCTGGGATTTTGTCATTCTGTATTAAACCCTGCCAAGTTTCATGATATTCTAATTTCCGAAACTGTAATTAGTTAACGTACTATGGTATATATGTGTGTCTAGTTGTCGGAGGATGAAATTGCAGCTGCAAGAGCCGAACTGCCTTACACATTTCCTGGCAAGTTTTTGTCTGAATACCAATGCAGTAAAAATGATATAATTAAAATAGATAATAGTTACTATACTAAATTAATTGGTTAACTTGTTTGTTTAATAACGTTTTTACTGCTGTGAGTTGATTTGGCAAAATAATTCTTTGCAGGTAACCTCAATTAACCATTGTTCATTTGTCGTGTTGCTTTTAAATTTGTGTGCGAAAAAATTTTCTCAGCATAGTTGCTACATTAGATTGAAGCCTTAAGATTCTGACCAAAAATGGTAGCTTCTCATTTTCATGGCGCAATGTGCAATTGTGTTATGATAGGTGAATTTTGCATCTGAAATGTTGTAATTTGGTTCCAGTTTTGCATGTTAATTGACTTATGGAGCGAAAATTTGTGCAATGAACACTTTTGAGTATGGTACCTTTTGGAATGCGATGGTTTAAACCAAGTTTTTGCAAGTTTAACCGGTTTAAACCGTAGGAGTGGCAAAAACTGGTTTCTGCCAACAAAACCTCAACTTTGTTGTCATACATAATGTACAACTTACTTTGTTACGTGGCCATTTTAATAGGCAATGTTACAGGTCTTGCTGGTCTGTGTGTCTGTTCGTTGGTTTGTCTGTTTATTAGTCTGTACACTGCTGTAAATAACTACATTCTACAGTAATTATTTCATATTCATTGAATGCAATTGTTACAGCACCGGAGTGCTATGAAGACTTGGTTGACCTATGCGGAGACCGGTCAGCCGATGAGTGTCTTGTAATTATCGACCGCCTGCGCAAATGTCACCATCCCAGTCTCACCAATGGCAACAAAGCTAAGCTGGAAGTATGCTGTCATTTTCTGTATCTTTGTTGGTGCTTTTGAGTTGCTTAGAATGATCGTACACTGGTGTTTTCTAATAATTACACTGTCACATGCCTATAACAACTTTGGGGCCCCACTAGTAACAATGAGCACTTTCACTGCATACGTAAGAATGATGAACCCGGATATTTGCCAGCTTCAGTTTTGCACAGCCCAGGTTGTTACTGTGATTAAATTATTATCGGAACGCCACACCCATGTGAAAATGCGCTGTGGCGATCTTGTCAAGGAGATGCAATAAAAAAGCCGTTTATGTTATGATATATCATTTGTACGTCGATTTAAGTGCCTAGTTTTTAATTTATTGATGTTTTTATCTGATGTAGATGTTTTCTTCAAGACAAAGAACATATATAACACAAATGCAGCATTTGAATGGCTGTTTTTTTAGCCAAACCGGGAATAGAGGGTTTTCAGTGCTTGATTTTTTTATCTAACCAAAGGGTTTTACAGAAAGTTTTATAGGCTTGATGCAGTTCTCTTTACACAAAAGTGACAGTATCAGAGCAATGTATAAACTTAGAAACTAATACCTAAATGTAAATTATGTAAATTTTATACTACTGCAGTGAAATAAGCAAGTCATAGAAGAACGTTGCATTCAGATTTGGCTGTCATAACTCAAAATATGTGCAACTGTTTTGTGCGCAAACAGACGCTGTTTGGATTATTGTTACGGCATTTTGGTGAAGTTATGCGCCATGGCACTTTTACACACAAATTACTCGATGGTCTGACCCGACATCTCTATGATTTGATGCAAATGTCCCCGCAGCATGCTGGCCGATGTGTTGCTGAGTTGATAGCCAACCGATACAAAGAATTTACCACAGAGAAAGAGGATCATCATGGAAAACCAAGATATCCAGATTTTAATCTGGTAGGTTTTTTCACTATGGCCGCTAAAATTAACGATTAGTAAATGCATTAATTGTTAAAAAATTAATCGATTAAGTTATTTTAACTGATTTAAATTTGATTACATTTTTGGGATTTTTCAATAGCCTAAAATGACTGATGTTCAACATTTGTAATCTAATTTTATTTTGCATAGGACATGTCAGCAAGATTTTTGTTTGCATGTTGTTACTTTGTGAGTTTTAACTTTTTGTAGGGTACCGCATCATCATCACTTTTTTGATTTTACAGAAGATAGCAACCAATGGTTGAATTCTGCAGTTTTTGAATTTTTTGACTGCAAACACTGACTGAAGTTAATCGATTAATTTTGATTAATTTCCAAAATTTATTGGTTAACACATTTTTAATTGCTAGCAGCTTTACTTTTTGCATATTTTTTGTATTTATTGCTAACATGTTTGTGTGATATAGCTGTTTTGTTGAAAATTGTGTGAACTTGGTATATGCAACATTACACTAGTAGAATTAGTTTTTTATGTACATACTTTCTCAGGATGTTTTTTGTTTCTGACTGTTACAGATTATGTGAAGGCAAGTTCTGTATTGTCTTATAGGCGTGAAATCTTGCAAAAGGAAGTTATAATTTATTTTTAGCTGTTTGGCTGTTTAATGACTGCAGCAAAAGTTTGTTTCTTAATCATGCTGATCACATAACGATAAATAAATAAATTATACGTAAGCAAATCAATTTATAAAGTGCATCATAATGTTCGTGAGAAACTTGCCAAATCTTATGCTAAATTGATGGCCCTGGAGATTGAGCAGAAGTTAAGATGTTCGGTATTTGTTGTAAGAAATTTTTATAATCTCTGTGTTATTAATGTTGCAGTTGCTGTATTTTCGGTTAGTGAGCGTTTTATTTCCAACGTCTGACCGAAGGCATCCTGTTGTTACTCCTGTCATGTTATTCATGAGCCAAATATTAACACAGGTATGTGTGTGCTTAGTGACTTCAGTTCCATGATCTCGGATTTTAAGATCCTGGGATCCTGGTCGTTTTCACCAATCCTGAAGCCCGGGATTGGTGGCATCCCAATCCCATGTTTTTGGGATTACAAGTATTACTCAAAATTGTTAAATGATGTAAATAACAACTCTGGCCATCTAATGAATAAAGTGTTTCGTGCACGCTCGAGTTATATTTTTTTGCTGTGCATTGTGATTGTATTTTTCGCGGTCACAGTCACTCTCTACAGTTCCGTAGGGGCCTATTTACATTTTATGCACGAAATAAGTCTACCAAGGACACCAGAATAACGACCAATCTATAAGCCTAATCTTGAAAACATTATTCTGGCAGTACAGATTTCTTACTCGGGATTGCAATTACTACATGTGCCATTTGACACATAAAAAAGTGCATCATGAATGCATTCATGCTTTACTTAGATCAAGCAATAGGTTGGTGGCGTGGCGTAGCATACTATCACCATGTCCTCTCGTGATCCAAGTTACATGACACCAGAGATTAAAACAAAGTTACGGCGAAAGAACAGATTAATGCGTTTGCAACGCGTTGAAGAGGTTAGTGCGCTAGCTGTATGTATCGGCCATGACACCGACCGGTGTTGTAAGCGCCAACTCCGGAAGATTAGTGGAAAAACAGATGCAAAGGAGCTTTGGGCTGCAGTGAGAAGTCTTACTGGGCGCAAGCAGGAAGCCGCAGTGGATCCAAGTGTCACTGCCAGGTCTTTGAATCACTATATCAACAGACGGAAGCTACAAGGAGTCTTTGCTAAAGCAGACATTTCCAGTCCATTCGGACCAGCAGCAGCGTATCACTGAACATAAACAGTATTTTGTATCCTCGACAAACTCCGCCCCACTGCAACTGAGCTTGACAACATGCCGGCTTGGTTCCTGAGACTTTCCGCGCCAGTCATCAGCAAGCCAGTAGTCAATTTGCTCAACCTGGCGCTCACTACATCAATGGTCGCAAGTCAGTGGAAGCAAGCTTGCATTCGACCGATCCAGAAAGTACTAGCGCCAAAACAGCGTGCAGATTTTAGACCCATTTATATTTCTTCTGTTTTAACACTGATAGTGGAATGACTGGTTGTTCGCCAGTATCTCTAGCCTGCATTACTTTCACCTCCACATACTTTGCACGATCAGTTTGCTTTTCGACCCACCAGTTCAACCACAGCTGCCGTAATCTTTTTACTCCACACTATCACCAACTTATTGTCAACTAATTCTTACGTCATAGTCATATCTCTGGACTTTTCCAAGGCTTTTGATACTGTCCGGCATTCAACTCTACTGAACAAGTTAGCTCAGCTAGATTTCCCGATCAGTCAGTGCAGTGAAGGGTGGTCATACGAGCACTTGTGGAACATTGTGTTCAGGATGATCAATAATGTTTGAGGTTGTCCAGTTGCTCAGTTTTGTAAAGCATGTATCTGTGCTTTTTATCCACCACCCAGTATAGTGTCCTTTGGGTTTTTTTGGGAAAAATTGTTCTAAATTGCTTATATACGTTGCATATGTGATCTCTGTGTTAAAAAGTACAGAAATATTCCACTTTTCTTTCAGTAACAATTTGATTTGATTTGATTTTTATCTCCACATATTCACTCTCGTCATTTGTGGTATGTTAGAGTTTTTGTCCGCGTTATACATTTTTCTAAAATCTGATGTGTTATAGTAGGCATTGTTTCAACATCGTCAAACTGCTTGATTTACTAATCCAGACCAACTGCGGAAGAATTTGCAAGTAAGACGAAAAATAGAAATAGACGTAGTTGTTGTAGTATTAGTAGTAGTTGTCTCAGTACTGATAGAGTTTATGTTGTTTGCATAGTGTCCTGTGAACACTCCAAAGGACGTCTCTTCTGGCCTTTTTATCTGCTCACTTTTCGCAGATGTAAGTATGCTGCAGGGTGTTACAATTGAGAAAAAAATAAATACAAGTTAATCTGTATGATAATGACAATGTTTAAGCTTACAAATGATGGAATTGTCGGTTGCTTTGTGTTGATAAATTATTAGCATTTTTATTTATTGAGAGTTTTGTTTTAGCTAGTAAAAATTGAGACTTTGATTTTGAAGTGACTTAATAACTTTTTTTCTGATATATGTTAGTATTATTATGTCATATTTTCGTCTGCTTTAGGCCTATCTGATGAATATTAGTTTATCTTTATTCAGTAAAAATAGAATTAGAGCACATGCATTTTTATACGTTTTTTATAAAGTTGAAGAATGCTTCAGTAAATTGCATTTGCCATTTATTACCATAAATTAATCCATTTATTGTGTGCTGTTTGACAGTACGTTTCACTTTCTAAACGTTTAATCCCAGAAGTGATCAATTACCTTGTCGGTGTGCTATTCTTAGCAGCATACAAGGTTAAAGGCAAAGGTTTGTGTTTATATGTTTTTGATCAAAATATTGCTATTTTATTATTTCGTACCTTGCATAAAAGTATTGCTCAGTTTCAGAGATATGTTGTCATTTGTTTGATTTTGCATCACCCATTAAAAAAATATTTTGGGGGTTTCAAAGTGGCCCAGTAAGCCCCTAAGTTTGCGTCATAAGTGCATTAGATATTGATTAATTTTTTTTCAAATTATTTTGCCTCTATACTCTGCAATAATGTTTAGTTATGTGATCATTAAAATTAGACAGGTAGTTCTGAATGACAGATGTTTAATAATGCTTCATTTTGGTGACAGGTCAATGATGGATTGATGCAAATTTTAACAGACCATCACACCCCAAACGTATCGCTACACTACCTTGTGAAATATAGTCACTGCTTCAGAATGTGTGAGTTACAAGCTCACTTTTAGCATACTAAAGCTGACGTTTTTTAATCTTGATACATATCGGATGTGATGGGATTGGGAACAATTCGTTTGTTTTTGTGTTCTGAGCTAGTGGAAGAATTTTGAATTTTGAATAGGCGGCTAACTGTTTTCAGGCAGACCACTTTTCTGGAAAACCTGGAAATGTCGGGGAATTTTACTGATGTCTGGGATTTTAGTAATAATCGGGAAATTGTCGGGGAAAATTGTCTTAAACTTCCCTCAAAGTTGCTCCAACAGGCTTTTAAGTATCATGAACTTAGTACTCTGCGCTAATTGAAATTGAGTGCCATAAATCATCGTGGAAATGTCAGGGAATTCTAGTGATCATAAGATTGATTGTTCTTATGTTGTACATGAAGTGTGCGTGTTTGCTTTGCGTTGCTGGTGATCAGTGGTTGCTGTTGTTCCGCCGTTCAAGACTTACGGCAAGAACAGAGATCTACTCAAGCTCACCACAGATGCCAGGTAATGATCAGGCATTTAAGCCTGGGTTTTGAAAAACCCGGGGCCCAGGGAAACTCGGGTTTGGACATTTCAGGTTTACGTTTTTGCATCGAGAGCGCTGCATTTAATGGAGTATTGTACCATATTAGATAGCAGCAAACATGTTTTTGACTAGTTTTCCATAACATACTATCACCTCTGGCTACTTTCTTGCCCCTGTGGCAGTTAGATTATTCCAGTCTCTAAAATCTCGCTACATCGCTCCCTGTTATGCCTTTTAGCCGGCAGTTTTACTAATATAAATGTACAAAACATCAGTTTATACACTTGTTAACGGCAACATTTAAGGACTTGCACATCGAAAACAGCAAAAATTACAAAAGGTGATATTGCCCGCATCACACTGACTGTGTGTCAGTGTGCTGCTGAATAATATAACTGTTTGTGTTTGTCGTGTGTTACAGCGAAACAACAGTGAAACCGGTTGAGTTGAGTCGTGTGTTTTTAACGGACAATTCTGATGCAGATTATTTGCAGTCGAATGAGTTCAAGTGAGTACTTTATTGTTTAAAGTCTGCAGCAGAACTGTGTAATTGCTTGGATTCGTATTCACATATTTGCACCTATTAGATATCCATACTCATCCAATTATTTTCGATGTAGTGACTAAAATCATGCAATGTTTCCGTATTACACAAAATGTCAACATTTTGTTTAAATGTTAGCAAATTTCAAGATATAGCATAGCTTTGGATCTGCTGTGATGTCAAGTTGTCTTTTTGCTGCTGTTGTTCATTTGCTTGATAATTAATGATCGTGTTTTATTTTTTGTTTTGTCTACTTGTTCTTATCTGTTATCTAATTAGTGTTCTAAGGGCCGGTTTCTGGATCGTAACTGGCCCATCAAGTTAGTGTTAACTGACAGATTTGCATATCTCACGTTTCCCGTTGCACTAACCAATGGTTATAATGGCCAAAAATTCAACTTGCCCAAATCGGCCAGTTAGCTAACTGTCGATCGTAGTTATCGTATTTAACGCAACTTTTGTACCATTTTGCAAGCAGTTAGTCAAAGAATGTGATACTATAGAACGACTTTATCATATAGCAAAGTCTTCAAAACGCTCGGAGACCTTTGCTGCTACAAATTTTACTACAAAATTTATTCACGAATGGACAATATGGATATCCGCAATTGGTTGGCTGGCTCGTGTGCTGGCTGACATGCACTTGCGCTCATTAATATTCATGACGCCCACCTGCACTAGGCGAAAACGATTAGTGCTGTGTGCATCAGTGCTAAGCAACTATAGTTTACCAGTCAGTTAGCTAACGGCCAGTCAAGGTTTTGTTCTGAAGCCCGCACAAACTTAACTAGCGATTTACAATTAACAGACAGTTTACTAACTGATCAGTTAACTAAAAGATCAAGAAACCCGCCCCAAGCCTGTGATTCGTTCGCAACATAGTGTAACACGAACGTCTTGTGGTTGATTCATTGGTGACTGACTGAGTGACTGACAAATAGGTTGCCTGGTTAATTGATTAATTAATTAGTCTAATTGGTTAATTAGTTAGTTTCAGCCAGTTGATTTACTTTCTTATTAATTTGTTGATCGATTTATTAAGTGATTGATTTCCCACAGATGGAGGAGTGCTCAGTGTGAAATGGCATATTTATCTACATGGTCTGCAGTTATGTAGATAAGCCTACAGTTTGCATGTGTTAATAACTTAATGCAGGGTGCAGAGTATAGCCCAGTGCCTCCGTCTACTGACGACGTTTGCTGGTTACTACAGCGATTTGCCGTCGTACAAGGAGATATTTGCTTTGGTTCGACACTATGTTATGCTGTTGCCTCTGTCAAAGTATCCCGATGCCATCAAGGTCTGAGGCGGCTTCATGCTATTTGATATTTCTGTTGAGGTGTTTCTTCAAAATGCTGATAACGATTGATGATGATTTTACCATCGTGACTTCTTTTTCTGTTGTTCTGTTATCAGTAAAGGCATCTGGCCTATAAAAGCAGTTAGCTCACACAATCTCAGCACCAGTCTCAACCTATCTGGTAACATGGTAAGAAATGACTGTTTGCCACTGAAGCGAAAGCCGAGTCAGGACGGCCGCATTGTCTTGAAAGTTCTTGAACAATTTTTATTCCAGTTTTCTAGTACCTGGAAAGACCTTGAAAAGACAATAGGGCTTCGAAAGTTTTGGAATTTGATGTAAGGTGTGTTTGAAAGTCCTTGAAATTCAAATTGTCGGAGACTGAAAATTATCCAGTCGCCCTCCTAAAGAGTTCAGGTCAGTGTTAGAGTAAGTTTAGCATTTAATAAGTATGGTTTTGTAATCGTGACGTGACGGCTTTTCAGAATGGCGGCCCTTCGGAATGATGGGCCAACGCTGTTTATTTTGTTGTATAACATTTTAGCCATCTCTGGTTTTCAGAGTGTTTGCATGGTTGCAGTTACTACATTCTGAGCTGATGTCACAGCTTGATACAAAGTCTCCATACACGCCGCTTGTGAGGCCTGCATCCAGACCTCAGCCGATGAAACAGCTTGAGCCAAGAATTACAGAGAAGTATGCGTGGCAAATCTGCTTTATCACTGAAAAGTGAGGTCACACCTGGCTAGCTGCTGGATTGCCGTAATAACTGAGCTGAAGTGTTATAGTAGTTAGCTTTATGAGCTTAGTTTGATGACACTTTGACTTACTTGTGAGATCAGTACTTTTGTTTTTGCTGTATTACTTTTGTTACTGTACGCTTATTTCCTTTGTTTCAATTTAAATGGTAAATGCTTACTTTTGTGTTGGCAACAGGAGTTATGTCTGGACATTAATAGTTGCAACATTTTCCAAAATTTTACTTTTTGGGTTTAGTCTGACATGCAATGAGTCTTAAAAATTGATCTTAACTTACCTTTGGGGCGGATGCCACCCGTTAAGGCAGGGGAGGCAGAATGACACCCTCTGGTCTCCGTCTGTCAATGTCTGCCTATATACTTCCATGCCTTTCCCTCTTTTGATAGCAGCGTGGTGGGGGATCACTTCAAAGTGGCAGTAGGCTAGCAATTAAAGCACACGAGACTGACCTACGTTACCCAGCAGTAGGCCTATCAGATTACGCTGGAATGATGCCTATTGCTACTTCCTCTTGCCAGCCAGTGGTTGCCATCGCGTAGACCTCTCGTCATTGGTTTGCAGCTTTGCAGTACCTTCCTGTAGCACAGCGAGTGAGCGATCACTTAGTGTCGCTGGATGCACTGAGTCTGTATCTCAACGTCGCACTGCTCTCTCACCAAACAACGTTGACAATATTCTGTTCTTAAATAAGATAGGCCTAATCTTACAGATTCCAATAAACAGGCCTAAGGTTTTATTGTTGTTCACCTATACGACAATGACAATTCTAACTATCAGATCAGTTTTGGACTGTTGTTGTTTAATAATCGATTGGCGCCATTTGTGCAAAACGTTGTTTTTTTTTTAAATTTTGTCTATCGGCCAGGGCGGGCTGGGCTTTAATTACACTGGGCTGGGCCGAACCGGGCTGAAGTATCACAAGTAGTTAACGGGCCGAAACGACGTCGGGCCGGGTCAGGCCGGGCCATGAAATTTCGGCCCGTGCAGATCTCTGATTTGGAAGAGCTGGTTTTATATTACTCGTTTCGACAATGCAGGCTAGACTATTTGTGCAAGCACTGTATTTTGTGTTTTTTTCCTCAGTTTTGACGGACGAAAGAAGAGAACCGGTGGCAGCAAAGAGTCACTGGAGAAGCAGAGATTGGTGCATAAATACAAGAAGGAAATGAAGGGCACAATTCGCGAGATTCGGCGAGACTCGCAGTTCCTTGCTCGGCGGAAACTTGACGATCAGATACAACGGTGAGAGGCCTTTTTCTGATTGTGTTTCTATAATCCGAAGCTTTGTTAGTCCAAAGGTTTGATAGTCAAAAGATGTATACTGCAACATGCATTATCGTTAACTTTCACCCTCATCCTACACTTAGTTGATAGGAAATGTGGGGATTGAGTCAACGTCTGAAGAAGTGTATAGGAAAGAACTTTAAAACTTTCGGACGAACCTTTGGATTATCGAGCTGTCTTCATCTTTTTGCACTTTTCCACGTTTCCTGGTGGAGGCTACAATAGCAGATTAGCATTCGCTGTCCGTTTGTGGGTCATCTGGACTAGTGCTGATGAAAAACTCATGACACTCAAGATTGACAATATACTGTAAATAGAAATAGATGGGTTTCTTCTGAAATTACAAATTTGCTTTTTGGAAAGTTATAGCAGGTTGGAATTGCATTCAGGGTGTAGTTACTGACAAAAGCCAATGAAATTGAAATTGCTGTACATTGTGATTAAATATGTTAGCCATCTGTCACGTTACTTACTCTTCGTATTTTATATCTTTGTAGTTCCTCCATGCTTAACACAGAGGAGGACAAAATTTCTGTCTGATGCCCAAAAGATTTTTTCAGATAATTTGATGATCTTTCTTAATCAAGAGTTAACATTGGTCGCATATTTGTGTGTACTATGAAAATTTCTGGTCTTTGGTGACATTTAGTCGTGTCGGTGCAAGAGGTCTAGTTGTAGAGTATTCGACTCAGAACCTTCAGGTCATTGTTCAAATTGCACTGTGGGTTATTTGCAAGCAATTTTTCTAAGCTAATCTGTGCTCATGTCAACTCAGCCTCCTACCCTCAGCAGGATGAGAAATGAGTACTAGTTCGCCGAGCTACGGGGTGAAGTCCTAGCATGGCTGATTAGGGCAATGTTATGTCTGCTAGCTATTCCGTAGGTTTATTTGTTTGCTAGCATAAGCAGTTGGCATTTGGCAATGGATGACCACATCATGCCATATGGTATCATTAGCTCATCATGTCAATCAGTTTCCACTTCCAAGTTTGTCTGATTCATGTAATCAAGTACACTGCCTTTACTTTTACCTATTAGAGGTGATGTTGATGTTTTTGTTTGGTTTGTAGGGACACTGAACGGAAGCGGAAAGTTCGTGAGCTGCTTGGTCAACTTGCCCAGCAAGAGGGGGAATGTAAGGCCTTCAAAAAGACGAAGCGTTCCGACATTTGAGATTGGAAGGAAGTCGGAAAGTGTTATAAATGTTGCATGTTGTTGCTGATTGTGACTTTCAACCACTCATCAGTAATAACGGTATTAATATGTGGGTCAACAAAACGCTGGCATTTTGTCGACTTTTGATGCACAGTAATTCTAGTGTTATTTATTTGCACTCATTTCAGTGTGAAACATTGTGGTGGTTCAGGACCTGCAAAATTTCAGGAACCCATTTTAAAATTTGGGCTTGAGTGGAGGAAGGTAGCGAAAATGTGCGGTTATCAACTGAAAATTGGCTGTATCTCAGATACGGTGAGATATAGGGCGAAGCTTACTATTAATCTCTAATAGGATGTCATATAAGCCCTTTCACATGACACGAAAATCATTTTTTGGTTTTCTGACAACCACATATGGTCGGCCCTCTCTAGTGATCTTGTTATTCCATGACGCCCTGATAACAGTTAGTTTTGATTGATTGGATGGTTGGTTGGTTTATTCATTGGCACATTAATTTTACTGAAAGGCCAAGTTGCATCATTTTACATAACTGCTATAAAGTGCTAATTGGCTTAATCAAATGCTAATTTGTCAATATTCATTAATTTTTTGTCTGCTAATACATACCCTAAAAATAATGTTTAAATTACTCAATTTTCCATTTTCACGGCTTCGTTAATTTTTGCAACAGTGACGTCACCTGCAGAATGATTGTTAACTAACTAACAGATTTTTTCTTACAGTAGCCAAGCCGATTACAACTGTTACCGAGTTATAGCCAATTTTGTCCCAAATTTCGTTGCCATGGCAACGGGGGTCGGTGGGCGAAAATGCGATTGGCAGCATTCAATGG
>Ga0209367_1007831_pt1 | contig 14685 bp, 15 predicted proteins | sample WorMetLIZISLAND2_FD_187412 | JGI IMG/M metagenome (GOLD analysis project Ga0209367, IMG submission 187412) | Marine gutless worms symbiont microbial communities from Max Planck institute for Marine Microbiology, Germany - Olavius geniculatus... ... | reverse complement strand
ACACTAATTTTTGGCCGTTTGAAAATTGTTTAAATTTTTTTGTTTGAAAAATGTTCTACAAAAATGCAAAATTTGAGATTAAAGCTGATAGGCCTAAAGGTTTTCAAAAAATTTAGGGACAAACTTGAAACTTTGATAGATAAGCGATATCAGCGGCGTCGTGGGAAGAGCAAGCGGGGAGGAATTTTCCCGACAAACACACTGCAAATTTCCGACAGAATTCTGACAGACAGCCCTAGTTGAAACTTTCTGACAGATGGAATCATGGGTGCTAAAATTTCATTTATCCCGTAATTTTTTAAAAATTCCGGTTTTAGTCCCAAATTTTGCATTTTCGGATGAAAATTCTCCGACAAGAAGATTTTCCGACAATTTTGCGCTCCCCAACTTTTTTTGGGGGGTAGGGAAGAAGATTACCCCCTCCATTATGCGACACTGCCACTGACATGTTGCTGTTGTGCTGCCTGTTGCCTGTTGCCTGCTGCTGATGACGATAATGTGTTGAAGGTGATTCGCGCGGTGATACTGGGTCGGCCTGTACACATGTACCGTTTCATCGCCGATCTGCTAGACGTGGAGCTGGCTCAACGCACGTTCGACGACATCATGTACGGCTGCAAGCTGAAAAAGTCCAAACGAATTGAGCCCTACCCGACCGAAAGCTGCACACTCTTTCAGGCGTTCGTCGATCAGAAAGAGGTCTGCTATAAAGACTGTTGCGTTCGCGTTTACGGCCGATCGTAATTACGGCCACGCTTACGGTACAAGGTTGTGTTTGTCGTATGTCGTCTGTCGTCTGTAGCACATGTTGTGGCTAAACCGTAGGCTTAGACCCATATCGTAGGGTGTCAACGACAATACCGTTAGATAAAGCGATGACGAGTTCCTGTATGTTGTCAATAGTAACCGTGTCTCCATCCGCAGCGGTTTGGCCGCAATTTTGAATGCAAAGTTGCTGCCTGTATCTATCATCCACATGCGCCAAATTGCCGTGTCCTAGCGTTGATTGTAGCTTTCGATAGCAGCGTTAACATGATGTGTATGAAACTGTAGTCACCTTTGAGAATAAATCGCTTTCTCTCCGAAACCAGAATTTAGACGCTAGCCTTCGGACATAAACGGTACGGTCGGTTTACCTTAGCGACAGTTGGGCTTCTTTATTGCTTATTTTCCGGGCACAGTAAGGATCTTGTCAGTGGCGGTTCTAGCCCTCAATATCTGGGGGGCACGGTCCCATGGCGAGCGCAGTAGCGCGACTCTATAACGGGGGTCTGGGGGCAGAGCCCCCAGCGGAGTCCAGGGGCAAAGCCCCTGGTGGGGGGTCAAGGGGCGAAGTCCCCTGAAGCTGAAGCACTTTTGGTTTTTGAGCATTCGATGGAAGCTGTAAATTTGCCCATTTTTAAAATTTGGTAACGCAAAGAAATGAGATATTTGAGTTATCTTTGCAAAAAATCATTGGTGGCCACAAAACTGGGGGCCTGCGCCCTCGGCCCGGGCCTAAAACCGCCGCTGGATCTTGTCCGTCCGTCTATTTGGCTGTCTCGTACGAACTGCTAACTCGCAAACAAAAAAGTAAAAAAACCTATTAATGGAGCGTTACCCAAAATGAAATAACTGTTGTGCTAGTTTTCCGTTCAAAAAAGTCAAAAGCGAAGGTTATCTGGCGTCAAAAAAGCTCACCAAAAAAGACGTACATGTACATGCATGTCTTGCGTAACTGTCTACTTGCGGCTGGCGAACCGTTCTGCCGTTTCACGTGAGTCGGGCGCCTTCACCGACTGCACACTAAAAAGTGTGTGGCGGGCCCGTACGACTGTCGGCAAATAAACGAACTGCCGCATACATGTCAGCACAAGCGTTTGTGCAGCCAAATGCTAAAACAAATTCATTTCACTGTTTTTTTCTTCTTGCGTGCTCTGTTTTAAGGCAGGTTTCACTGACAATGACGCCATCCGACTTGGCTTTCCGCTCCTCTCTTTGGCTCCTCGTAACTGATTTTCTTGTCCTCTTGCAGCATCTTCCTTCTTCCTCTCGGCCGTTTCTTGTCCAGTTTCTCCTTTAGTACAGTCTTCAGAAAACAGTCATGTCTTAAGACATGCCCAATCCAGTTTGCTTGGCGTTGCTTAATGACGTGCACCAGACTCAAGACTTCTTCATTTGACACATGTGCTGTCCAGCTGATCTTTTCCATCTTGCACCAGATCCACATCTCAAAAACCCGTATAGCCTACGTTTGATGTCTTCTTTTCTAAGTGTCCACGTTTCTAAGCCATAAAGAACTTCACTCAATTCTAGTGCTTTTACGGACCGATAAACAGTGAAAATGCACGCCGTTGTAATGTGACAGATGCAACTGTATGGCGAAGATCAGTTCATGATGGGACCAATACCGGACTACGAGCTGTGCCGACCGGCACTCGATCGGTACCGCGACTACCAAGGTATTCTGTTGTATAATCTCATTTCAGGCTAAAAATTTCGTTTATTTGGGTGGCCTAATTTGCAGCACTAACTCATCACAGCCTGATGTTTGTAGAAGAATCGGTCTAGCGAGTGATGCTATGAGACGGCTGGCTAAAATATGGAAGAACACGGCAGTCAGCAAGGCAACCAAAATAAAGGTGTATGAAACAATGATGTTGAGTATTTTGTGTTACAACTCGGAAACCTGGACATTAACAGCAGAGATAAACAGACAGTTGAGAGTTTTTGAAATGGGCTGTCATGGATGTTTCGAGAAGGGATCACATCAAAAATGAGGACATCAGAGTACACCTCGGTATCACAGAGGATATTGTGGACAAAATCCAGGAAAGAAGATTGAAATACTTCGGTCATGGCTTCAGAATGGACAACTGTCGCCTACGTAATATAGCCCTATATGGCAGAGTTGAAGGAAGCAGAGCTAGAGGAAGACCTAGGAAGCGCTGGGTAGATAATGTCACAGAAGACTGCAACTGTCGTGGCTGGGGCGTTGTGGAGGCCACACACCTAGCCAACGACAGACGCCAGTGGAGAACGAGTCGAGGGGCGGAGACATAACGGCTTTATTGTGTGGACATATAGAGCCATATGTCAGACATATGGCGGGCCAGAGTACGAACAGAACCGTTCATTTACATCTACTGACAGGAAAAAAAATATCAGAACTGTAGTCTATGATGGCACACATGCCCCGTTTACACGATGAAACTGGCTCGTCGAGCGCTTGTCGAGCACTCATCAACCTGGTTTAAGTGTGTAGATTGCAATGGCGTAGCTTGTCGTAAAGCACACGTCAACTCCAAATCGAGTTAACTTGATGGGTACTTGATGTACGCTTGTAATAATATTATGTTTGATATTGCAAGCATACATCGAGCTGGCTCGTCCAGCGCTCGACAAGTGTTGGCTTGATGAGCTGACTATCTCGTCCTTTAAACGGTGTAACATTACAAGCATTCATGAAGCTGGCTAGCTTTTCAAGCGCCCAACGAGCGCTCGAAGAGCTGGCCAGCTTCATCGTATAAACGTGGAATCAGTTTACGGTTTTTGTGCATTTTCTCAAACTTTTAGTCGACCATCACTTATAACTTGAAACTTAATTGTTTCCGTAGGCCGTTGTTTCCGTGTCTAAAATTTTAAGTTTCTAACAACTTTTACAGCCTAAGCGGGAGCATTATGCATGGCATTGTGTTTTATGCAGGTATCGGCGTGTTTGACATGACGGTCTGCAGTGAGCTGACTCCGGAAGCCGACATTCAGCTTGAGACTCCAGAGCAACGGCCACCTCCGTGCGTCCAGCCGGCGCCAGAGCCGCCCAAACCCAAGGAGACTGAGCCGAGCTTCGACCGCGGCGCCGTGCCTGAGTACGAGTTGGAGGAACCGGCGCTGGACCGATACCGCGACTACGCCGGCATAGAGCCGTTTGACCTGCTGGGCGACGAGTGTCTCGGCCATGAACCGCTCTGCAGGTGAGACACTGTAGACAGCCATGTAGTCGAGTCATTTTAGTCCGAGTCCGAGTCATGAAAAATAACTATTCGAATCCGTCTCCAGTCCGCTGCGGGACTTGTACTAGGGCCTAGGCTACAATACAAATATACACAAAACACAGATAGAATATGCAGATAATTTTCCAAACGAATAAAAAATGACAGAGTTTTTTTACTTGGTTTTAAGTCATCATGACTACGAATCCAGTGGGTTCGAGTTTAGTCTCAGTCAAGAAAATAAGGACTCGAGTTTAACTTGAGTCCGCTGCTGCCGGACTCGAAATAAACAAAAAAACACGGAGTTAAAAGTTTGTTGAGTTGGCCTATAAAAATTGCATCCTATGAGGCATAGGATAATTAACATTCATTTTGCTGAATACGTTAAGTAGAAACGGTCGTGTTTTTTCAGCGTTTACGCCTACATATTTGTAAAACGATTTTGGATGCAAGTTACTTTACGTTTTAGTAAATCAACCACACCAATCAATCATTTAATATTCCCCAAATACGGTACAAATAACAGTACACTTAAGCGGTAATGTGGCGGAAACGGCCAGAGCGAATGCGCTTAAGGTTGCTTTGAACCCAGCACGTTGTATAGTTAGGTATTGGTTTGGCTTAGTTGATAACGTCCTTGGTCGCATCAACGAAGTTAATCAACACCAGGCTCGGTTAGTACTTGGACGGGTGACCATCCCGGTATGTAACCAACCACCCAGGTCAACTCAGCCTGGCCATCCGTCCGTGCGTATAGGCGCAATCAGTACCAGATAAAGCTGGGACGTAAACAGGCACACCATGCGATGCACTAGCCCCTTATCCATAGACTCGCTCGCAGTGTAAACTGGTGTCTGGTTGAGGACTAATGAAACGGAGATCAGCGCTGCCCTATATGGGCTTTGTGGCTCAAGAATGACTTTACGTTAAATGACTGCAACATGTCTGCGCACAGATGTACGTTCTGCGCAATGAAGGAGGGACGCACGCCGATATCGCTGATGGTCGACCTTGAGGAACTCAAGAAAACATGCGCCGCAAGAAAGATTGAATTCGACCCACTCAAGATCTTTGTCGACAGCCCGGTCTGCTAACTACTTTTATGCAATATATTTAATATATTATTAGATTATCTTTGGTGTGGTGGTGAATTTCTGTTTGGGGAACACCTCTTTGTCTCCCTTTTCCTCCCTTAGAAGTAAGCCCCTTTAATACAGCTAGGGAGTCTTTGAAAACGCCGTACGTAAGCTTTCTTATCGTGTTTCCATGCCCTTAGATAGTTTAGCTAATTAAGGGCCTGTGTTTGTCGTTCTTTCCTCATAGAAGATTTGCATATTGGAACAACATCTCGGGTCCGTCGTGGTGGATTGATGTCTGACAGTTTCTCCACATCATCCGGTGCACGCCAGGGGTGCATCCTCGCACCGGCCCTTTTCTGCCAAGCAATTGATTGAATTATCGAACGAACTGCTCGAGAAGCTGGGGTTCATGTTGGCACAACTTGTAGGCCCCTACAGACCTTGATTACGCCGATGATGTCGTGTTAATGGCTGAACGGACAGAGTCGTTACGATCAGCTCTCGCAAAATTTCACCAGACCGCCGAGGACCTTGGTTTGCACCTATCATGGCAGAAAACTAAGGTACAGAACCTGGCTTATGGTGATTCTGCTGCAGATATAACGGTTGCTAACAACACCATTGAAGCAGTTACAGAGTTCCGGTACGTGGGCTCTATTCAGTCGTCTTCTGGCAGGTGCTATCCATCGACGAATTGGAGTGGCCTCCTCCGTTATGCACTCAATGTAACGCTGATGGCGTCAAAAGGGTCTAAGTCTGGGCACCAAGCTAAGACTATGCCAAACTTGTGCTCTTCAAATCCTGTCGTATGGAGCTGATACATGGACTTCACTGGCAAACGACACACGGAGATTACAATCCTTCCATATGTCATGCCAACGCCAGATACTAGGTGTGAAGTGGCAGGACCGTGTCAAGAACATCGACATAGCCGACAGGACCGGTCTGCCAAACATTGCAGATATAATCAGCAAGAAACGCCAAGCACTGTTTGGTCACGTTGTTAGACTGGATGCCACCACACCTGCACACCAAGCGTTATGTCAGGTCATTGCAATGAAAGGCGGACAGAGTCTGGGGATAAACTGGAGAAGACCTCCTGGGCGTCCTCGAAAAACTTGGATACAACAGATCGGCAACGGAACACCGGCCAGCTGGAGACAGATGTGGCAGAGTGCAAATGAACGTGGACATCGTAGGGAGTCGCCGCAACAGACCTCAGTTGTCTACGCGTCATGATGATGATGATGATGATGATGTTTGTCGTTCGTTGTAGGTGTACCGCGAGCCGCAGATCCAGGACCAGGAGGCGTACAAGGGTGAGGAACTGGACGCCACGACGCCGTTCGGTGAAGTCTTCCAGGCGGAGAAACAGTTCGAAGAGGACGTCTTTGAGCCCGAGTGTCCGTACGGCGAGGAAGAGAAGACTTTCATGCAGCAACATCCGCTCTTCGGCGACTTCGGCGTCAAAGCTGTACGTAATCTGTGGCAGTTGCGTTGTAGTAGAGAGGCAGGGGCAGCTGCTCGGGGCTTCCGTCCCCCTAAATTTTGAACTGTCGGAAAATTTTCAGAACATTTGTCAGTCTTGTCGGAAAATATTTGTCCAAAAATGCAAAATTTGGGGCTAAAACTCCGTTTGGGGAAAATGTAGAGGCAAAATTGAAGTTTTGAGCACCGTGTCAAAAATTCGCAGCTGTCTGAATTCTGTAAATCGGTTGTTTCAGAATACAGTTGTGTTTTTCGTATTCACTATTAAAGGCTGTCACTAAATCTGAATACGAGATCTGTCTTTTTTAATTGAATTTCAAGGTCATAGGTCAAAGATTAAGGTCACCGAACCGGATTTCCCGATACTTTACCATTGCGAGAGTAGAACATGCTGGTAGGCAGGTAGGCCTACACTACAGCTAGGCCGATATCTATTGGCCGACGCTGACTTTATTGCTGTAAATTGCAGCATACCACGGCGGCTACCGCGGACAGATTTAACCGTGACTAGACGTGGACATGGACAATGCTGTGTATATGGTAACTGCAGGTAATTTTAATTGTAGTGATGGTTCTAGGTTTGATGATATATTCTGTAGATTTTTACATGATGAACAGTTGGTTTGTGTTGATAAAATGAAACTTAATGGTATATTTACATTATGTTAATGATGATAGGCTACCTCTAACAATAGACAGTGTCAGTACAACGTACCTGGCTGGTCTGGTTATGTCTCTGATAGACATGATAGTGCTAGATGTGCTTTTCGTGAGTGGGTCATTAATGGTAAACCACGAAGTGGCTGGCTTTATATGAACATGTATAAAACTAGAGCTGCATTTAAACAAGCACTGATGTACTGTAGAAGACATGAGGCACAAATGAAAGCTGACTCCCTTGCTAAGTCTGTTGAAGATATTGACTGTAAAAAATTTTGGAAGGATATGAAAAAGGTCTCATGCCCAAAGGCCACAAGTAATGTTAATATCTGCGTTGGAGAGCACGAGATATGTGAAATGTGGAAAGATCACTTTAAGTCACTGTATAACTCTGTGTCTGATGGGGATGCTCGTAGCTTGTTTCAACAAAACTGTGTGACTGTGGAGGATGCTCACCAGTCAGTCGGTCATTCAGGTTTTGATTTGGACAGTTGTTATGTGACAGTTAGAGATATTGCCGATGCAGTCTGTGCTCAAAAAAAGGTAAAAGTGCAGGCCCTAATGGCCTGTTTATGTAGTCTTTTATCTATGCATGTCCTGAACTATGGGTACACCTTAGTTTGTTTTTCACAGCTTGCATTAAACACTGCTTCCTTCCAGTCAGTTTCATGGATGTTGTTATTACACCCTTAGTAAAGAATAAAGGTGGCGACCTAACGGATAAAAATAACTACCGAGCCATTGCTCTGTCTAACGTTGACACTAAAGTCTTTGAAAGGCTGTTGATGTTAAAGACTAAAGAGAGTGCATCTAAAGGTGATAAATACCAGTTTGGTTTCAAAGCTGTGCACTCAACATCGATGTGTACTGGTGTTGTCAAAAAAGATATTAATTATTATACTGATAGGGGCAGCCACGTGTTTGCATGTTTCGTAGATTTAACTAAGGCGTTTGATCGTGTGAACTATTGGAAACTTTTTAATCAACTTCTTAGTGATGGTGTTGATGTGCATCTTGTTAAGTTATTAGCTTATTGGTATGTTAACCAAGAGGTTTCTGTCCGCTGGCTTGGCACTAGATCCGAGTCATTTTATGTTGTAATGGTACTAAGCAGGGTGGAGTTTTATCTCCATACCTTTTCTCGGTATTTATTTTAGCTTTTTACTGAAATTTGTTTGAGTAAGGTTGGATGTAAGGACAAGTCTAAAGTAGTGTGCAATAATTTTCCATGTTTTAGTGTAGATGGCAAACCGATGCAGTTTGTTACTGAATTCAAGTATTACTTGTTCTTTATCTGATGATAAGGAATTACAGCATAAAATGCATAATATGTATATAAGAACAAATACTCTTCGTTGTAGATTTGGTAAGTGTTCCAAGAAAGTCAAGGCTAGATTATTTAGAATTACTGTTTATGTATGTATGGCACTGCATTGTGGAATACTTACACAGTTAACTGTATGAAAGAATTGAGAAGTTGCTATGACAGATGTATAAAGACGTTTTTTTTGTTATGACAGACTGTATAGTGTTACAGCTTTTCTTTTGGATTTGCAGCTTCCTAGCTTTGACACTCTTTTGTATAATTACACATTTTCGTTTAATCTGCAGTTTACATTAAGTGGTAATGCTGTAGTGAAATATCTTGTTAGTATTGGATTGTGATGTATATGTGTTTTATTTTTGCTTTTCTTTTTACTGCTGTTTTATTGCTTTTATTGCTTTTGTTATTTTACCTTCGTACTATGGACGTTTTCTGTCTGAAACAAAACTTGATTGATTGATAAGCTAGTAGTCCTGACTCTGGTTGCAGGACCAGGAGCAGGCCAAGGACGAGCGTCGCAAACAGTCGGAGATCGTCGTTCAGAGATGGATGGAAGAAAAGAGAATGCTGAAGAAGCGCCAGCAGCAGAGTCCCAAGACACTCGAACACGGAACCACGAAACCAGGCAAGAACCTTAGAAGCAGTAACACAGTATTTTGTTAATAAATGTGGCAAATGCACATTAGCAGTGGCAAACCAGTAATACAGCATATGATAAAGAAAAATGAACAAGAAATCTGAGCTAATGCTCATGAGATGCGCGAGAGCCTATAGCAGTTCCTGTTTGCAGGTAATCTTGGTCTATCTCCATCCATTTCGTCACAATTCACTCTTTAACAGCCAAAAATCGCCCAAAATCACTAAAACCCCATATTTTAGGTTTCAAGGTCATTAGTCAATTAAGGTCATCAATGTTGACAATCCTAAGATGCCCGTCGCTGGTGCTTGTTATGTTAAGCAGCATGTCTGTGCCTATCTGCAACCATTTTCACGTTAGACAAGCCAGCAGCGGATAAATAACCACTTTTTAAGAGGGGAACCCTTATTTGGCACCCACGTGCGCAGACCTTTTAGAACCTAGAGGGTCCAGATTTAAATTGCTAAAATCTACATTCAATGCTGAAAATTTCATATGCAGGTTGTCTTGGTCTACCTCCAGCCATTTTGGCACAATTCACTCTTGAAGTGCGTGTCGCAGCCTAAAATCGCAAAAAATTCACTAAAATCCCCTATTTTGGGAGTTCAAGGTCATTCAAGGTCATCGATGTTGACATTTCTAAGAAGCTCGTTGCCAGTGCTTGCTATGATAAGCAGCATGTCTGTGCCTATCTGCAACCATTTTCACGGTAGTAGAGCCAATAACGGTGAAATAACGCTTTTTAAAGGGGTGCTTTCTTTCTTTCCCTCATTCGTGAGGATTCCCTTTACCCAGTGGCGTGAAATTTTGTCGCAAAATACCAGAGACTCTATGCTATCATATGGTAAAAATCAGAAGTCTTTATTTCACCTGGGCTCTGATCAGTACCGGGTTGTGACAGACATCAAGACAGAATTACCACAGCTAATACGCGCTATAGCTAGCTATGCTAGCTCTCGTGCGTGAAAATACGTAATTTTGGGGCATCTTTACACCGTGGGCCATAAATACAGGACATTATATGATTGGTGATAACTTTTTCAAATGTTGACCGATTTTTATAGCTTTTGCAGCGTTGAAAATGGAACTAAATTTTCAACATATTCCGTGCAATATTTTGCACCTCACCTTTACACTAGTCTTGTCCTGCATTACCTTGGAAAATACAAGTATTAAAGTCAAAAAAGCATCTAACAAAAAGATCGCTTAGCGTTATGGCTAGTGCCACAGACAGGTAATGCAAAATCATGCACATGTACACGTAGACTATCAGAACGCTGAGCGTATGAGGTCGGCAGTTCATGGAGCCGGTGGTTAGATGTGTTTATATTGTGAAATAGGTCGACCGAGCGAATCATGTCCGGCAAAGGACGACGACAAGTTGAAAGTTACACCGTTCAATCGGCTGCATGGAAAGACCGACACGTTTCCCCGGGGAGCGGAGTCGCTTGGGAAAACTTCTTCAGCAGGGAAGAAGACGGCTGAGGCGGAAAGACGAGCGGCTTACGGAGACTGGTTGAGAGGTTATTGTTTACTGTTACTTCCAGACTAAGATCAGCGTGAGATCGTGTGGTTTGGTAATGTAATTATTAGTTCGTTTTATTTGAACTTGCGATGGTGCAGTCATTGGATTGACTCCCATCTCGATATATAACCAACACCAAAGTTATCTCAGATTTCCATCTCTCTAGGGTAGTTGAATCGAGTATCAGCTTGTCTGACTTGGGTGGAGGCTGCGGGCGCGTTCATCTGCGTCAGATTGTGTGATACCATATGGCAGGTGACGCTTCGTAGCTTTAAGTTAAGTTTTCCATGAAAAGATATATTTTTAAGCTTCTTTAGCCTTAAGTGTTTACCCTATGTCCAGAGGATTGTCCAGTAGGTTGTGTCATTAGGCCACTTTGAAAATGCCAGTCTGATTGTTTGATTGAATAATTGATGGGTACACAGGTGGACGCAGAACTAGAATGACGTCGACTATCACTAGAGACCGGGATGAACTAACTTCTCTGGAGACCACCCAGGAAGATGCGACCAACATGTCCGGATTCAGTCGTGTGCCTTGTCCGCCTGATCAAGCTCTGAAGAAAGATCGTCGGCGCTGTGCCAGCGCAGTGGCCGGACGTCGAGGCAAAGGTCCTGGATTGACGAATCCAGGACGTCCTGCGTCAAGCGAGCTCCACGTAATGATGGGAACGCGTCTTGAGCCGCAGGGAGCAGATGGCTGCGATCCTCCTGTACCTGTGGAACTGCAGGAGAACAACAATCGGAAAAACAACGTGGATGATAACTCAAGCCATGGGCTGGTAGAAGTCGGGGAAGTGGAAATGATGGAGAAAGATGAGAGTTCTCATGACGTCATTCCATGCACGAGTTCTGAGCTGGAAGAGAACAGTATGCCATCATCCATTTTAGACGCTACACGACAAGATAGTGACCACCACCACGACGATGATGATGGTGGTGATGGTAGTCAGATTGCTTCAGAGGATCAAGAGCTCGAAGTCCCACCGCGAACACCTGTCGGCCCTCAGATGCGTTCCAGTCGAGATCTGGTCGACATCATCAAGTCCGAGTCGACATCGCAGCCAGTCAACCTCACAGGATTAGACAACAGCAACAACAGTGAGTAGATACATGTAATAAGTTCTGCACCTTGGCCATAGGACTTTGAATTATTTCTGTTTGCCTCTTTGTGACGTCATCAATGACACTGACATAAGGTCCGCTTCGAGCTTACGAGTAAAAGAGAAATATGTTTTAGCCTACTGGTGAATAGATTTGTAAAAGTTCTTATCCAGTATTATATAATTTACGGGATGAGGGAATATTTTTTGGCAAATTTTTGTTTATTTGTTACATTATTTAGAAACATGTATGTGAATTTTAGCCTGGAAATTCTGATAAAGCGAATTCTGCGTCTGCAGTAGGCGTGGGGATTGGACGAGACGATGAACGCTCACTGGAGGAAGACAAACTGCAGCGGAGACGTAGCCGTTACTCGGCTGACGACGACGGAGAACAGAAGACGAGGCAGACGATGGGGGCTCTAACGACTTCAAACGTCGAGTCGACCCAAAGCTCCAGCAATTGTTCTATCAATAGCGCCGACTACGACGACAGCGTCCTGCCGTAGAACCTTGATAGATTTCTGTGCTTCCGGTTGCAGTCTGGCGAAAAGTTAGGGATGGTGGATATTTAAAAATTTTTGTTTCGTGACATTCTGTGTAATCAGTTCCGTTTGGTAACAGCATTTTGTTTGCGAAAATCTTATAGCAGAAATTGTGAATGTTTTAGGGACGGACGGCACCCACAAGCACAGGAATTAGGCCTATTTTAGTCCTAGTCAACAAATGAGTTTACGTTACCATAGCCTGGTTGCAGTATAAAAAGTATTCTTGTTAAACATGCCTTTTATGTCGTTTTCGAACACGCTCAGACTAACAAACGAGGTTTTCTTTACATTTGTACACTGAATACATCGAGTTTGGAGACACCTGGTCCTTCCACATACATCAATCTGGCATTGCCTGCAGCTTCTGCTGCTAGCGTAGAAAATATTTCGTGCCAAACATGTTCTTACTGTAGCTGTTGTATTGTTGTCATAGATGTCACGTTGTTTTCCTTCCTTAAAATCGCCATTGAATTTCTTTTCTGTTTGGTTCCACCCGGTAAGCTGCTTAGCAGTGGGGTAGGCCTATATCTTAACCACTAGTCGTAGGCCTAGTCGCGTATTTCGTTGGCGTGTGCAAGTCTTGATTGTCAAACTGCTATATGTCAACGAGTTTCTACGTCAGTTGGTTTTTATGCGGCATTTATTGTTGGCCTTAACGCTCATGCTGATGACTTCTCGTTGGATGACTTCTGTCACAATCTACATATTTAACTCTCTTGAGTGGTTACCTGTATACATATACGTATAAACTGTTTGCACAAGACGACAGACCACTCTGCACACTTACACATGCCCAGAGCCCCGGACATAAAATCTGGTAAAACATCACTTTACACCAGATTGTGAGTAATTCTGAGTAAGTGGTGTATACAGCTGAGTCAGTGTATAAGCTAGCGTTGTGCTCAGACCAGACGTCGTATCTTGTGGTCTTCTTAGTATTGTTGCATACCGGTGGTTTTCAAGAAAAATCTTTGAGTAAGTGAACTTTGTGACAAGACAAAATTCACCAACTTCCGGGATAATCTTTATCTAGAATTTTGTTCTCTTTCTTTTCAATGTCGTGAAAATACTCCTGCATTGCTGACTGCATTCCGTAGGTCTAGTGTATTAACCACTGTGAAAATCCGACTGTCGCAGAAAATCTGTGTAAAGGATAACCGGCCTATATAACCAGCGATATCAGCTTAACTGTTGTGTTGAGTTGTTTTGTTTCGTGTTTAACTATAGCTGCTAATTACTACTGAGGACTGAGAAGTATGTCAGTGAAACAGTTTTGAAAAGTGGTCAGTAGCTGATGCACTTACAACCAAAAAAACTGTTGACTCACATTATAGTTATGCAATATATGCAGTGCCAAAATTTGATGTGTATTTTTGTGTCTGCGATATAGATTTGAAATAAAGAAGTTTAAACTTGCATGTCTGGTATACACAGTACTTCTGTTTAACAAATTCCAACTCATTATTAGATTGGTTACAGTCTAACACAATTTTGTGTATGCTCATTGTGATGGAAAGTTTTATCTATTAAAATGTTTGTTACCAATCCTAATTGAAAAGTTTTAATACAGAACCTGTCTTGGAATTAGGGATTACGATCCACATGGCCGTTTCCCACTAAAATTTGCTATAACCCTGACTTACTGACCTACCTATACTCACCTTTACCTAAATTTCTAACAACTAAGATGAATTAACTCGAACTGGCACTAACCCTGAATTACATGACCTTAACCGTAACGCTAAACCCTAACTCCTCTTACGTGGGAAACGGCCGCGTAAACAGTCCCGTTAATACAGGTGTAAGTTATTTTCTTACATTTTTGCTTCTGAAAAAAATGCATAGACATAAAAGCTGTATATTTATCATTTATTTTTATTAATCACTTGCGACAGCTTTAAGGCTATACACCACCACCAATGTTGTCAGACACTTCGCACAGTAACTAGACCCCTATATCGACCACACAACGCCCATTAGTGGCCAGACTTAGACTCGACAGCCGTGAGGGTCAGTTGTTAGTATATGGACGGATCTTCATTTCCGTAGACTTGAGTGAATAGTACGGGCCTCTCTAGTCCCTCCACTCTACTCTGCCGCTGACTGCCTGGTCGGCGGAGCGAAATTTGGTGCCGAGATGCTGTGACATTGCGTCAACTTCGCACAACAAAATCCAACAGCTCATCTGACGAACTGTAAGAAAAGTGCCTGTAAGACTGCCAGTAACTGTAAGACTGTCAGTGCCGGTGTCCTATTATAGGACCGCCCCCTGAAATGTCTCCCGGAAGGATCTGTACCGGTACATTCTCCCGCCGGAGATTCTGTACCGGTACAAAGTCTCCCCCCCCCCC
>Ga0209367_1007829_pt1 | contig 14688 bp, 6 predicted proteins | sample WorMetLIZISLAND2_FD_187412 | JGI IMG/M metagenome (GOLD analysis project Ga0209367, IMG submission 187412) | Marine gutless worms symbiont microbial communities from Max Planck institute for Marine Microbiology, Germany - Olavius geniculatus... ... | reverse complement strand
TCAAGCTGTGCCATGTAGAGTTCGCTGCAGTACGTTGTCCATCGTTGTATTATGTCAGTTGTATTCACGAGCAGCTTTCCATTACTGTCTCTGATTGCTCTCTGCTTTGGTTGCCATTTCCTGTTATGTTTGCAGTGGGCCTCTTATATTGGCGTGGGTGTATTCCGCCCTCTAAATCACTAAAAATTACTCATTAACATTTCTTAAGACATCAAAAGCGTCGCTGAAATAATACGTTCAAATCAGCTAATTTTTGACTTTTATAATACAAACATATACTACAGACAAAACATCAGCATTATTTAACTGTGCAAAAATAAATGACAAAATACGTCGACTGGGTATAAAATTTATATGTTTGCTTTACTCGTAATTCGACGTCACAAAAAATTCGTCTTTATGACTGCTAGAGTTACAGTCGTTTGTCAAATTTACCAAAGATGAAAGAAGAAAAAATCCGACAAGACATTTTGAGATGCTATCAGCGTAAAAACGTCAGCTTGGAATCTTGACCGGAGTTGCTGATGCTGATCCACCAATATCCGTATATTCTGTGACATGTGGGAAACTAGTTTCGATGCCTCCAGCAAGATGCTATGGGGCAATGCCATCTCTAAACTGCACCAAGTTACACGCTGTCGTTAAAGCTAAAAAAATTCCATTAAAAATGACACTAACAACCACAAACAAAAAATTTGAGCTAATGCTCACGAGACGCGCGAAAACCTATAGCCGTTCCTGTTCGCAAACTGTCAGTCTATCTCCAGCCATTTCGACGCAGTTCATTCTTAGAGTGTGCGCTGCAGCCTAAGATCGCAAAAGTTGATTAAAACCCCTTATTTTAAAAGTTTGAGGTCTTTTAAAGTCATCGATGTTAATACGACTGAAAAGCTCGTCACTAGGGCTTGTTGTAATAGGCAGCATTTCCATGCCTATCTGCAACCGTTTTTACGAAAAACTGGTCAACAACGGTAAAATAACGACTTTTACGGGGGTACCGCTATTTGATGCCCTCGTGCGCGGAACCGCTTAACGAATTTGGACTTCGCTGATGACATAGCGATAGTGGCGGAGGAAGAGAACGTATGCCATGAAATGACTACCAAGCTCGAGGAACAAAGTGCACAAGTTGGACTGAATATAAGCCGGGAAAAAACGAAGGCCATGGGACTCACCCAGCACTCATCACCACAGCCAATAGCCGTCGTACAAGAAACCATAGAGTATGTAGAGAGATTCACCTACCTGGGAAGTGTAATATCTAGCGATGGAGATGTTGAAGCAGATATCAACACTCCACTGGCAAAAGCAGCAGCAGTCTTCCGACGACTTGACAACGTGTGCCGATCCAGCACGCTTAGCCTCAAAATTAAACTGGACGTCTACACCTCCCTCATTGTTTCTACAGCCATATACGCCAGCGAGACTTGGAAGAGTACAGGTAGAATATGTCAGCAGCTGGACGTTTTTCGCCAGCGCAACTTACGGAAGATTCTCGGCATTACATGGAAGGACCACGTGACTAACATGGAGGTGGTAAGCCAGACTGGGCAACGAAGATTACAGGACATTGTAGCAGAGAGACGACTTCGGATGGCAGGCCATATCATCAGGATGCCACCTGGACGACCGGCCATGTCATGGACCCCTCGTGGTAGTGGCAGACGACGAGGTCGTCCAACGAAGACTTGGCGGTCTACATTTAAAGAAGACCTGGTAGACCGAGGAGTCGATTGGAACAGAGTCCGGGCTGTGGCTACAAACAGAAGCAAATGGCGAACTCTTGCGTCCATTGTCCTGTCCAGGACCGGAGGATCTAAGTCCTAAGTAAGTACGCAGGTTTAATTGAACCTAGAAAATCAAAACTTGGACCATCAAAATCTACGTTCAATGGTAAAAATTTCGTACGCAGCTTATCTATGTCTGTTTCAAATGATTTCAGCGCAATTCGCTCTTGAAATGTATCTCGCAGCCCGAAATCGCCAAAAAAATCCATTAAAAGCCCTTATTTTGGCGTTCAAGGTCATCCAAGGTCAATGAATTCAGTAACAATTGAGAGCCAGTGTACGACTTCCTATTAGTAATTAATAGTAATTTAAGCCCTATCTCGCACCTCTATTGAGATACAGCGACTTATTGGCTAAAAATTGCAAATTTTTTCCATCCCCTCTTATTCAGCGCACTCATTCGGGATGACTCCCTTTGAATTTATGGAAAAGCTTTATGGTTCCTGAAACTAGAGTCTTCCGCGCAGCCGAGGGTGAAGATTTAGTGATTCTAGCTTGCGCCGTTTTGGACTGATCCACCCGTGTGACGGACAGACAGACAAACGGACGGACAGACGAACGGTCGGACGGACAGAATTGCGATGGCTAAGACGCGGTGAAGCAGTTAAGCTGCTTTCGCGTGTAAAAAGCAACACAAGCGTGAATGTAAACATTGAAAAAAAGTATTTGAAACTGTAAGTAAAGTTAAGAACAGAATGGTAAAGGCTAGATTTGCAATCGACCTACTGTCCACAAAAAAACTAGTTTCATTTCATTCAGTGCAGCGGTATCAGATTTTGGCTGTTTATCTGACGTCGTTTATTGGCAAATAAAGAAGATGTAATTACGAGTCCCAGTCTAAACAAGTCATTACAAGCCACTGAGGGATAACTTATGTTGAGGCCGCACGCATGTGCACTAATTCGGTGATTTACCCTCGGTGTCAACATGTCTTAAGTGTTGTCGACTTGGGCTTAGTTCTGCGACTGACAACACACGTGCTGCGCCTAGGATGAAGTGTAGTCTTGCTGACGGAAGAATGACATCGTAGTTCCAGGACGTCTGCTGTTTCGTGTTTAAACATCCAGTTCAGACAACAGTCACTAACGAGAGTCCAGCTGTCGCTAGGGAAGGCCGACCGTATTGCACTGCCTGACCCTAGCTACATTTCCGGTTACAGTAAATAAGTTGGGCTTAATTTTGTTGCAAACTGCGGCCAAACTGCGGCCAAACCGCTGCAGATAGCGACATGGTTAAGGTACCACAGGATAGCAATCGGGCAACTCTATTTGTGTCTTTAGATAGGTTACTCGTAAAGCACACCGTTTAGCCACAATACATACGTTACGGAAAACCACAGACCGTCACTACGGTCAACAAAAATAAACTTAAGTTATTCCGGCCGTTTTAAACTGCACAGCAAAAACCTGCTAAGTTAAAAGTGTGGTTTAAAAAGGTTTTCTTGCTGCACTTTCTTAGATTCGTATAACTACGCGTGCACAAAAGCACAGGTTTACAAACATGAAAGCAAAAGTGCACACATGGTCGACAGTGACGGAGGATAATTATAATTACCTCCACCAAGGAGGTAATGTTTTTGCCAGACTTTGTTTGTCTGTTTATCTGTGGCTCGGCAAGATAACTCAAAAATTGTGGACAGATCTTTCTGAGATTTTCTGGCAATGTCGGAAATGGCAAAAACTACAAGTGGTTTAATTTTGGGGGTGATCCGGAAGGAATCCTGGATTCTGGATCACTTTGAAATTTTCGTTAACATTGCTTTCAATGGGGCATAAGGGAAACCGCTGCTAAACCGAATATGGTGCTGCCACCTGGCGAACAGCATGACCTTGGCGGAGGTGTGCGGGCTCTGACTGCTTTCTAGTTTACCTTGTGACAGCGACAATCTTATGAGATTATCCCGTGTGGAACTGCAGGTTTAGGTTTTTTGACTAACCCCTTCAACCATCACGTTTAAATCTACTCCGGAAAGTCATCACCAACCCCGAGGTTCGCTAGTCGCTTGTCTATCGTCAAATTCGTAATAGCGTATAAGCTTACCTTATCTATCGCACAAGCTGCTTAACGGCTAATCAAAAGAAATTTATGCACACTGCACCGAGTACAATGCTCTAAACATCGATTACTTGGCAGTCTTCGTGTAAGTGGTAATCATCATCGAGCTTTCATACAGCAACGTAATCTTTGAAAGAAAACGAAAAATTGTTTTTTTTTCCGACGACTATCACAAGTAATGAACGCATAAGCAACTGTTTTACTCGTATTTATTGTCGCAGTAAAGTTAATTTGCAATTAAAATTTTAAAAAAAACTTTTAAGCATTAAATCAAAACTCGTTAAATGTAAAACAGACGACTGAATAATGCACAATCAGGATTCAGTAAAACTACGAAGCGAAAACATAAAGAGACCTGGGAAAATAACAGGGTAATGCTAAACGCCAGCAAAACGATACAATGGGCACAGAACAAAGCATCGTTAAAGACACGTTTAACAAACAAATACTACCAAATCACCGCAGAATATAAAACGTAACTAAAGGTCCTGCATTTTCTTCAAGCCTTTGCTTTATTGATCCTCGGTTCTGCATTTTAACGTATCAGTTACAATGAAAAAAAAATCAGAACCGGTCGCCATAACGTCTTATCGTAAGGGAACGAGATTTGCTGATCTATATTTACACGGTCAGAGAGTCACGCAGCGGTCATCAATACAGAATTACTCGACCCTCTAGCCTGACACGTCCGCACAGAAGCAAACCAGATTACAAGATAGAAAATCAATATTCGTCTCTCTGTCTATCTGTCTGTCTGTAGCTATATCTCCGTGTTTGTCTTTTCCTGCAATTCCTCGCTAACGTGTACAAAGACTATTGGCTATAAAAAGTACAATTTTCGTTCGGTTAAATTTGTGTATAAGTGTGTTACAAATATTATCATCGTTCGCGTCTGGCGAAGTCGACCCTGCATCATGAAGTTCGCTTAAGCCGTTGTCGCATAAAACTACAAAACACCAAAAATGTACAAAGAAAAGTGTGAACAGAGAAAAAGTTTGGAAAATCTGAAAAACCGCTAAAGGTATTTTTTCTTTATTTTTATTGAAAACGTAACAAGCTGTTGTGCATATTCAATTTACTCTTTAAGAACTGATCTGGTGCGAAAGTAGAAAAACATAAATCTCGGTCATTGTAACAAAATTTAGCTAACGTAGTATAATAATGCATGTTATCTAATGTTTTTGTTGTTACCGTTTTTTAAAAAAATTAGTAAAAAATTTTTTATACAGAAAAATGAGTCATTTGTCCGTCAAAATTGACTAAAATGCGTTTCTTGTTTGCACTTTTTACAGACTTTAAAAAATGTCTGCCCGACCCATTGCATAATGCTGCGACGGTACACCACTACTTAAAACTGTAAAATTTTCATAAGTTAGAAAATACCCTTGAGAAAATGGAACTGGTGTATAGCCTGCTAGCTTACTAGTTCTCTATCGATCATAACACAATAATGTAGCACCATGTGTTGCGAACAAATCACAGGCGCATTATGTGTTCTTATACCAGAAGCGTGGAAAAAATCAATACGACCCCGGCGAAATAATATTATCGACTAGTCCGATTACGCCTATCCTTCCCATTGCAATCATCACTGCCTTAGGTAACAGTATTAGAATAATGAGGTTCGCTCGTGCTTGTGGAAGTTGGCAACCCGCGGCTGGACATTATTGGGTCAGACGTCGTTGAAATATCGACCCACACATTTCGTCGAACAATACCCCGTTTACACGATCAAGCAAAATCAAGCAAACATCAAGCAAGCATCGAGCAGACATCGAGCAAACATTGAGCAATTAGAGCACATGTCGTGCACGTGTATTTTAAATACATTTGCTAAATGTTTGCTCGATGATTGCTCGATGTTTGCTTGATCGTGTAAACGGGGTATAAGACTCGGGTTTGTGTAAGAAACGATCACTTTCAATGTATTGCGGGGTTTCTATTATAAGCAGTTTGTCGATGCGCATTTGCGCCATGTCACAACAGATTTAATTGCTGCAATATTATGTTTTGTTACTCGGAAGTAGCCCTGCGTAACTTTTTTCATAATAATTATGTTTTATGTTTCAATTAAAATTTTATGCACGCCAATTATTTTACTTTAGTTTCAGACTTTTTGACGCGCTACAGTTATGCTGTAGGCGTTTTTGGCATGGTTGTCGTCTGTCTGTCTGTCATCTGTCCGTCTGTAACGAATGTATTGTGCCTAAATGATAGGTCCTAGGAAAAAAATAATACGAATAATTAGCTGTAGCGCGTCTTTTCTAGCGACAGCTGGGCTTTCTTGTTATGTTTATTAGTTTGCGCTGTACTACATGTACTAAATTATTAATGCATGAGATACGCATAATAAATAAGCAAACTAAAAGGCGCCCGTGAAGTGAATTAATTCAAACATTTTTACTACTAGGGGCCTACTGCTGCTACTGTTACTACTATTACTACGACAGTTTGCTGGTAATTTAATGACGTCAGATACACAGACAAATCGATTACGTTCACTTTGGCGGAGATAATAAAGATACGATAACATATTTTCTAAGATTGTTCTGTAGGCTACGAGTTTCGCGTTAACTCTGCCGCAAAGTCGTAATATTCTCACACCGAGTGAACATGTAAACGCACTTGCAGAGCCAACGTCGTCAGCCTAATCTCATTGCACTTGTGAACACGGCTTAACGCGACGGCGCATGAGGAACAGTTTCGCACCGGCGGCTGCTCGTGGGTGCATCATGCATGACATTGACCAGGAAATGTCTGCTTTGCCTGACCGGCTATAGCTCAGCTGAGACTCACTTTATGACTACAGGTCATATTCATTAAATTTTGCACCGAATCCAGCGCGCAGCTTAGCCAGCGTTGGCTTAGAAATGGCTCTACGGTTAATTCTTATGTAGTGGAGAGATATGAGACATACAACAGTTACACAAGTATTTTACTTTTGGAGCAAAGGAAGCAGCAAACATTGTTTTTATTTTTATTGTTTGCAAAGAACATAATAACAAAAAAAATTGTAATCCCGCTGCTTTCACAAAACCAATAAACAAATAGCGCTAATTGCGATCCACAATGATAATGTGACAATGGCGCTATGCCGGATTGTTTCTGCATTGCATTTTGTATTTTGCACAACATCACATAATGAATAAAGGATAGGTGCTTATTGAGCCTATCAGTATTTGTCTTTTTAACCCAAGTGGAGAGTTGGGAACTTACATTGGTGACCATTTCAAACACCCGTAAATTCTGTTTAATGGCTTTTTTCAAGGAACAGCCTAACACTTGTTGGGCTCAAATCTTCAACATCCTAACACTAAAAATTGTCCAACTGCCGATAATCGGCGACAAAGAATTTGTAAGAATCGTGGCCGTCGCACAGTCAAATCTCCCAGATAGATAAACTCATTTTACTTCAATGAAATAACTCCCGGCCTTACAAAAATTGACATAGCTTTTACACAATACGCTAACCGTTTAGAACTACTGTTTGTGGCTTTTTAGTGGCACATTCTTTGCTGGCTTAAGAGGCATTCAGAGCGACATAATTTAACTGAACTGAAATGAGCTGAAGTGACTAATGAACGAACAGTAATGCTTTACTGCTGGCTTATTGGTCCATTCAGTTCAGTTCAATTACGTGTATGTTGTTCCTTTACGTTGAGCTGAATAAAACTTGCGAACTGTAAAGTTGTGCGTCATACCCCGTTTACATCGAGCAAACATCGAGCTGGCTCTTCCAGCTAACATATAGCCAGCTCGTCTAGCCAGTTTGATCGTGTAAACGGGGTATCACTAAACAGAAACCAACAACGACAACCTGAAGTCAAAACTTTTTAAAAACTTGCTTAAAAGGTTTCCAGGCATTCTTTTCTACGCTAGTGTTCTTAAGACAACAAGACTTCGAAGATCATCCCTGAAAGTCATCCTGAAAAGTTTCGACAAAGTGAGTCCATATTTCCGGTCAGCCGTGACTGGCAAGTTAAGTAAGACCAGCAATAGAAATGATCGCAGTACGACATGATACTAAGTCCGAGCGACTTCGGAATTCGGAGTAAAAGAAAGGTTTGAGTAGCCTAAAAGACTATGATGTAAATCTTGGTCGAAAGTCACCGCCCGTCGCAGACTGGTGTAATTGTCAGCGACAAAGACTTGTTGAAACTGAGAACGATGAGCGCCGAGTTCACACAAAAACCCGGCCGATGCCATTGACGACTATGGATCTGCCAGTCAGCCCTAAGACACATTCACTCCAGGTGGCTGATTTACAATATAGCGACCAGTCACGTTACGGTTCCCGTACTTCGGTGCTGAAAGTAAAGACATCGGTCTCAGTAGATCTTGTACAGCACAGCTGTCGAGCTGCTTCTGCACGTGGTCTATTGCTGAACGTGATGGCATCACTGAAGAATTATTCGAATTGCCAACAACATCCAATCAGTTTCTCCTTAGTGAGTGAGTGAGTAGGGCTTAATGTCTTGCCCGACACAGTATAGATCATTTCGATGACGGCCTTTTCAGCAATGCACATACACATAATAATGAAACATAAAATTTTTTCGTTGGTCGGAAAAGTCTGACCAAACTTCGTTAATAACGTTTTTGATTAATATAGCTGATAAAACGAACTGACAAACACAGTCACATTATCTCCTTCTACAGTGATAACTCCAATAAACGGTTTGCAGTACTGACAAAACAGACTTCAAAGGTCAGTTCGTCGATGAATCAGAACGCATCGATAACGCAGTTATACGATAGAAGATCGATTCGTCTGATCTCTCGCAGCAAGGATTCAGCCGGATTAGTCGGTCAGTCGCCCGTCGACGTGATGTCGTGCAAGCAAAAACTTTTGCCGACGCCATCAGAACACGATGGGTGGGAGAATATAGTTGTCTGGGGATGTGGCGAGAAGAGGACGTAGCGTGGGTATTGCGACGATTCCTACGCTTATTTCATGTCTGGGGTGTTACGTTCTACGTACATGGGGCAAAGTGAAAAAGTATTTTAGTGCAGACTTTATTGCTGTATCAGTCTCAATGTCGCAATTAATGAAATTAAGTTTTGGTTTTTTATTTAGCTGCATAAAATATTTTTAATATACAACAACCAAAGTAAACAGTATTTCTTGTCGGGGTTAAATCTACCACGAAAATCAATCAAGACTGACTGTCCTGCCTTTCCAGCAGCGGCTACCAACTCCCCCGCCATGTACATAAATCGTCAACCGGAGCATTAAAGGCCGCGTAATGACGGACAGAAACCGTCACACAATCGTAGCGTGAAGATGGCTGGCCAGACAAATTGCGGGTCTCGTGACGTGGCAGCTGGCCGGCTTTACGATCGGACGAGTGGAGCGTGGATGTGAATTGCAAAGAGCATGGGTGGTCGTGGACGACTGATGACGCGTGGTTGACCTGAAGTCACGCCACGATACTCGACCCTGCTGGTCGCGATGTGTGGGTGTGCGCGTGTGCTCTGTGTGTGTGTGTGTGTAGAAAATGGAGGGTGTGGTGCATGATACTCTCATAGAGCATGGTGTGGAGCGTCACCTGCCATATGTTGTGTGTGTGGAAGATGGAGGGGTGCAGTGTGTGATATAGCATGGTGTGGAGCGTCACCTGCCATATGTTGTGTGTGTGTGAAAAACGGAGGGTGTGGTGCATGATACTCTCATAGAGCATGGTGTGGAGCATCACCTGCCATATGCTGTGTGTATGGAAGATGGAGGGGTGCAGTGTGTGTGTGTGTGAAAAATGGAGGGTGTGGTGCATGATACTCTCATAGAGCATGGTGTGGAGCGTCACCTGCCATGCGGTGTGTGTGTATGTGTGTTTGTAATAGCCGACCGTACTTAAGTTACGTTTGAGCTTATGGTACGGTTGTCGTCTGTCCGTCCGACGTCGTCCGTAACGGTTGTGTTGTGGCTAAACGTTAGGTCGTAACGGAACACTTTTTACACAAGTAATTAGCCCTGTGTCTTAAACATAAGCATGCAAAATTTCAGCGATCTAGTGTAAGAGAAACATTTTCAAATTCGGGGTTGAATAAAAAAAGGGTAAGAAAACTGTGCGTTTTTAACGGAAAACTAGCCATATCTCAGAAAAGGTGAGAAATACGGCCTAAATTACTATTAATCACTGATAGAAAGTGGCATACGGCCTCTCAGATGAAACAGATGAAATGAAAATTATCGACCTTAGATGACCTTGAAGGTCACTGACAACCAGCATGGTCGCCGGTCGGCTATCCTAGCGACAGCTGGGTTTCTTGTTTTGTATCTTTGTCCGTTTAGCTGTCTGTCCGTTTGGTCTTTCTTTCCACAGCCAATCATCATCCAAGTTAAAGTTCAAGCTAGTTATTTGTGTGTGTTCGCTGTTTTAGTGTGTGGGGATCATCATACGCAAGAAAAATCACTGACCATCAGGTATGCAAAAAAACTGCCAAACAGTTCGACAAAATAGCGCGACTCTGATACCTGGTGTGACATGACGATAACAAAAGCCAAGCCAAGATGGGGTGGCGCAAATCGTCAAATAGTACGCTAGTTTTTCGGTAACTTCTATCATTCAAATGTTACCTGTTATAACCACCGATGCAAAACCTTATTTTTATTGATTTAATCTTTCACCGTGGCAATTTAAAAAACATCACAAGCTGATGGTTAGGTCAACTCAGCCTCCTACCCTCCGTGGGCCGGAAAATGGGTAGTAGCTTACGGCTACAGGATGAAGGCCTAGTGTGATTGACTGGGTCGGTGGTATGTCTGCTAGCTGCAAACCGCGGGTCCAATTGTTCTTTAACGCCGACAATGGATGGCCGCATAGTGCGCTGCGGTTTTATTAGCTCATACCAATCAGCTGCCACTTCCGAGATTGTCAAAGCGCTTCTAGCCAGTAGACTTTACCTTTATATCCTTTTTACTTTTCCCAGAAACCACTTTTTAATAACTTCTAATGACACAGATAAGTAAAGTATGTCCATAAAAACAAGTTAGATATTGGATTTGGGTAAATATGTAATGAAAAATGTGATAATTATTAAGTAAAACACGTGTACTGGACATTAAACGGAATGAAACAAAAAAAACCGGAATATTTAGACAGCGTATTCAACCTATAGGAAAAACACACCACAGATGGACAGAAACGCGAAAACATGGACAGCGAGAATCCGACATAATGCTGTTGACAATTTGTGAAGTCGAGCTTTGCGTTCATTTTCAAGAAACCCTGTAATGCCTGTAGCCGACAATATGCATATAGATATAGATGTGGTATGTATGATTACCTGAGAGAGAAATTAATTGGAGCGTTCACTTGCGCGTGCGAGCCACGGGCATGATACTATACCAAGAGACAATCAGGTATGGTCTAATACAGGTAAGCTTATAGAGCAAAACTAATTGGCCGAGTTTACAGTGTCGCTTTCTTTGTCAGTGGACCTCATAACAAGAAGTCTAGTTGTCGCTAGGATAGCCGACCGTACTGGTTGTCAGAGACTTTCAAGGTCATCCAAGGAAATTTGAAGGCTAATGGGAGACTTCCTATTAGTGCTCAATAGCAACGTAGGTCCTATCTCGCATCGTTTAGCCACAATAACGCGAAACGACCTTCAAGGTCATCTAAGGTTAATGATTTTTATCTCATGTGACAGGGCATATGGCATTTCGTAATAGTGATTAATAAAAATCTTAACCCTATCTCTTACCGTTGTCACAGGAGTACTTGGTCCATTAATGCCGTGGTTAGACGCAAACCACAAAATATTTGCAAACAAGTTTCGCGTTTTTTAAGTAAGCATGTTTAAAAGTGTTAAAGCATTGTTTGCAAATGTTTTAGAACAAAAATTGTAGCAACGTAAAGCGCATAAACTAATATCCATCTTTTCGGTATACTATTGTCAGCAAATGCGATTATTTTGAGTGGTCATATTTGCCACGAAATAGACTTTTTTTACCTCAAAATGCACCATGGTCAAAAAGTGAAAGTATGAAACGCGCTGACGCTGTATAAAATTATTTTATGGCAGGCAGTGCTTGCATTTTGCTTTAAGTAGGCCCTACGTGCTAAGTAATAATCATCCTATGAGCCGCAGAGTGACTGACACCTGGAAATTCTGCACTTCACGATAATAAAATGGAGTAAATAAATGGGTAGTGTAAACAACAAACCGACCACACGATCTAAGTAAGTAAGTAAGTAAGATAGCTTAGCAGGTGTGGTTTATCAGTTAGCCAGCCACAATGCGCTGCGATCTCAACACCCGGACAAAAATGTTTTGTTAGCAGCTGCTTGAACTGTTCAAAGCTAATGCTAGTTTGTCTCAGATGAGCTGGCAGACTGTTCCACAGCCTCGGACCTGTAGCAGCAAAGCATCTGTCTCCATAGCTGCTGCAGGTCATTCTGACGACACATGTCCTTGAGTTGGCAGAACGCAGCTGACGGCGACTTTTGTTATATCATCATATAATATCATATTGAACACTTACTACTCATTACATGCTAAAAGACCATGGGTGCATTACATAGTTTGAGGTTAAATAAAATACGCAGCGAGACAATGCTAAGAGCGTCACAGAATAAAAATGTCTTCAGACCAGCAGCGGACCTATTCGTTTGCGAGAAATTGGAACAGATTCACCGTACGTATTTCGCATATCAGAAGGTATATGCAGACGACAATGGCACATCTACTGAGAATCGATGATGATGACGACGCAGCGAGGACGACAGTCTGTGAGACTTTGCAAAACCACGACGGCGCGAGCACGGTCTTGTACAAAATGCCCACAGCCTGTCGGCGACGCCTTGCATATGTTTATGTTTATTCGCCAATCAAGGCAACACTACATGCCAGACATACAGAGACAGACAGAAACAGACAGTGAGACAGACAAACAGACAGACAGAGAGACATACAGACAATATGACAAACTTAACAAAAAGAGAAGAGAAAAATAAACAGACACATTAGCAAGCACCAGGCACCTTGACAACTGAATCAAATCATATACAGCTACACAAACTGTGTGTGTTTTCACCGCCCCGCACGTGACCGGAAGCGGATATGACGTCATTGCCGCCAAACATTGCAATAATAACATTTATGATACCCCTGTCGGTTCGTCGGTCCCGTTGAATTGATGAGATGCGACCGCATGGAGAAATTATTGTAACACAAGTCGGTGACTTCCTATGAGCACTTTCACATACCGTGTAAAGGGATGTAAACGCATAATTATTTAAACCGGCAAACACGACGAAGAAAACGCAGCTTCTGTAAATTACTGATCTAAAAACGCATCCGCAAAACTTATCTAAACGCAAAACTATGAATTTTGAACTATGAACTATGAATGAATGAACTATGAATTTTTGAAAATTTTTATTCTCTATTATTGGTAGATAATATTCAACAAAATAAATAACAGACAATTAAAGAAAAGAAAATAATAAAGAGTCGTGTACAATAATACTAATTTCTATATGTGCCTACATTTCTATCAATTTTTTTATTTCCCCGGAGAAAAACATTTCGTTGGTACGTCAAACTAGGCGGAAACCTTAACCCTTAAGCGGTTTACTCAACGAAAGTTCTTAGCAAACATATACGGAGGCAAATTCAGTCATGTAATTGTTTAAAATTACTGTTTTGGTTAACTAAGAAAACGGCTTGACCTAATTGAAAGTTTATAAAAAAATAGGCCTACGCAGAGATAGGCTTATTTAATAGTGTTTGCAACTTGGTGTTCCGATGTATGACGTTTAGTTTCCGCTCGATAGATCGGTCCGAAATAATAAACTATGATTAATGTGATCTAGTAATCAATGAGTGACATATTTATATTTGCTAAACAAAACACAAAAATTATGGAAAGAGCCAACAAATTATAATTATGATTAATATTGTTATTATGACTTTCGGACGACGAAGATAAACCACTAGTGCTATTAGCGTATTCGTTATTGGCGGTAAGCCTACAATCATCACTATACAATTACTATGTCGCGTAATAGCCATTATTATGGCATCTCTGGCATTTCGTTAATGTCATGCGAATATCCGTCGTTTCTAGCGATTATATGGAAGCAAACTAAGTTCAGACATGCCACTATTTCAAAAGCACGAAATGAGATTCATGCTAACACGATTCAAGATTTAAGATATCTAATCTCTGAATGGAATCGTGCAAAGTTCAACAATCATAAGTGGTCTGTAGATTTCTATTTATTTCTAGCGATGTATCATCACTGGAAGATTTTGTAAAGTTGTTTTATTGAGCTAACTTGTGATTGACTATTTACGTATGTCGCTTGTAACAGGGTATTCTGCAAAGTTTTAAATATTTAGCAACTGTAGTATGCGTTTTAAAATCAGTATTGCGTGCGGATAGAGGAAAGAAAAACGTAGACGGAATCGTATAGGGCCTAACTGTAAAGTAACGTATAACTTTTTCCGTTTAACTACAATTCTAAATTAAATGTGACGCCGCTTTGTATAATAAATACGGTGTACTCATTTACCATTTCATCCAATTTATGTTAACACACTACCGTGTGAAACACAGATGCTCCAAATTGTTATATTACGCGGCAATTATTTGTATCAGATGGCTCACCTTTGCATCGTCAATTCGACAAAGGGTGCGACGTGGTTTAATAATTTTGAGGTATTAAATATTTTATGCTGAAAACAACAGACAACAAAATAGCTGGCTGATGCGCTTAAAACACGTCTAACCGAATCGATGAGTGAATGCATTTGATTAGTCGATCGTTGATTCTGCTATCAGCCATTGGCGTTGCATCTAAGCCGTTGCGTCTTTGTATGTGGAGCACACTTTGGC
>Ga0209367_1007828_pt1 | contig 14689 bp, 11 predicted proteins | sample WorMetLIZISLAND2_FD_187412 | JGI IMG/M metagenome (GOLD analysis project Ga0209367, IMG submission 187412) | Marine gutless worms symbiont microbial communities from Max Planck institute for Marine Microbiology, Germany - Olavius geniculatus... ... | reverse complement strand
GCAGCGATAGTAAGAATGGCGTCAGACACCAACGGGCATTGAGCCCACGGTTGTCGATGATGATGATGATGAGCTTCCCAGCTTCGAGACTCTTTTGTATAATTATAAATATTCATTTTATATGCAGTTCTTATGTAATGATAATGCTGTAGTTGAATATTTTGTAAGAATTGGACTGTGATGTGTATGTTTTATTTTTGCTTTTTTACAACTTTTATTGCTTTTATTATTTTATTTGTATTCTATGGACGTTTCTGTCTGAAATAAACTTGATTGATTGATAAACTATACGGTAGCTAACTGCTTGCGATTTCGGTGTCAGTGACCGACTACTGAGCGATATGTGAAGTGTACTGGCTTGTGGACAGGGAATATAGATAATTATTTATTTATAACTGCTTGTGGAGCACACAATTTCCACACAAAGCAGCAACAACTGAACACATTTCATTGTTCACTTTTGCGGCTATATAATACGCTGACGTTGGCGGCAATTGCTGGCGACCAATCAGCGTGTTTGTTTTTGTGTGACGTCACGAAATAAGGCATTCCGTGTACCACGTGACCCACCGATCGAAGAAAGGAGGCGTGTCTCGACTAATATTTTTCTCTTATTTGTACGTATATATTTCGTTAGCGGCGTTGATTTTGTGCAAAAGTGATTGGTAAGTCAGTTGGCTGTAGGTTGGTTTGTGAATCGCTGTATTGGTTTTCGTGGCAATCGGTCAGGGAAGGGTTGAAGAACAAAGAAAGGCGTGGTCGCCTACACATGCTGCGCACGCTTTGTATAGCCAGAGGAGCGCGTACCTCGAGACAACGGGAGAAAATGAAACGTTCGCAGAGCGAAATATTGGCAGCCGCAAGTCTGCTGGACTTCAGCGTGCAGGAGAAGTTGGTGAGCGGGGACTCTGCGTACGGCGAGGAGGCATTTATCGCGTCCGATTGGGACATTTATTACGACGACGACGTCGAAATCCATGCGGTGGCGGCAGGTGCCACGCCCCTTGAGTATGGCGACACGGGCGACATTCATGTCGTGGACGGTTTTCACGTCATGCAGCAAGCGGCGGTCCCGTCTCCAACAGAACTGGTGATGGAAGACGTCAAACCGACAAAGATGCGACCTACACGGCCGTCCGAGCTGACAGCAACAGAGTACACAAGGATGCCTGCCACGCCCCCTCCTGCCGCCGGCCTCACAGATCTGGACGACCCACTGAAATCAAACTGTCGCAAGCTGCACGTCTGCCTCTACGCCGGCTGCAACAAATACTATGGCAAAAGTTCACATCTCAAAGCTCACATGAGAGCGCACACAGGTTTGTCTATTCTACTTTCGTCGCTGGTAACTTCACAAAATGATTAAAATTTTTTGTTACCTGTTTACTCTTTATCTTTGTTAGTGTGATGTCTTTGCAGCTTATTGGCTTTTTCTGATGTGCGTGATTGTGAGTCTGGTAGTTAACACTGTAATTAGACCTGAAAGTCGCTGAGGTACAGAAACTTGACCTGACTCGAGACTAAAATGATTCCAAGTCGACGGCGGTTGACTTGAGCACATCCGTCTCAACTTGACTTCACTTGACAGCGGCATGTCGACTTGAGTCAACTTCAAACGACTTGAGACTTTCAGAAGTTGTGATGAATTTGCGTGAACGCTGTGCGTATGCTGTAGGCTATTCGTAAAGTTTTTTATTCTTTCGGCGGACGCTTTTTGTTATTGTCATTTATGGAAGGAAGTTTGTACAGACATAAAAAAGTGTATGTCATGTGATTTTTTGACGAGCTACAGCTATGCTGTACAGCGTATTGGCATCGTTGTCGTCCATCCGTCTGTATATCTGTAGTGCCTACTGGATGTATTGTGTCTAATCGTTAAGGCTTATGGAAAAACTTTTACACTAGTAATTAGCTCTGTGTCTTAAACCTAGACATGCAAAATTTCAGTGATCTAGTGCAAGGGAAACAATAACATGGAAATTATACGTCATTCGCACTAGGCTGATTCACGCGTCGGCCTATACATTATTCTAGCAATCAACGCTGTGCGAAGCGTTGAAACTCGATAGGGCCTAATCCATTCACTTTAATCGGTAAGCTTATACTGTTTTTTAATATATGGTTAGTAAAATATATTTTTTACAAATTGCCTTATTCGCTGGAACTGATCGATAGCCGCGGTTGAGAAAACTGCTAGGTGCAGGATTTTTGGTGAAGTCGACTTGAAATGACTTGTAATGAAACCGACGGCACCAGAAAATTTTGACGGTGACGCTGCTATAGATCGACTTGACCCGACTTGGAAGGCCCAAGTCGACTTGAGCCGACTTGATCGACCCGACTCACAGGTCTAACTGTAATATCCGCATCTGGTAATGACTAATTACCACAATGGACTACAACGAGACTACAGTGAACCAGAAACTGTCCAAACGCACCGTAACAATGAAGACGACGACGTAAAAGAGGGATCAAACAGTGATGAAGACGCTATGGATAAAACGAATGGACAGAGGTGTCGACGACGGCAAAGTCAAATGAAACTGGCAGATGATGGGAAACGGTCAGTGGAGACAACACCAAAAACAGATTGAGACGTCTCTTCTGTTTGACTTTTACGTCGTCATCTCTATCATTACAGTTCGCTACGGTCAGTTGTGGTCCATTATGATCAGTTTGTGGCCCATTGTAGTCCATTGTGGCCTTGTTGTATTCATTGCACAGTAATTAGTCATACTGGTAATATCGTGATTCATTTTCATAAGAAAGTGTTGGTTTGAATTTTTATTTGCATTCTGGTTTCAAAAATCAAAAGCTGCGAGCTGATTGGCTATGGGTGGTGTTGGTGTGATTCCATTTTGAATGATACAGTTTATGAGTTTGGGCAGCAGTAAGTTTTTGTGGTTATATATTATCGTATATGGTTACATATAGCATTAGGGATGAGGTTTGGGGTGGGTCGGTATATGTATATATGCTGTGTCCCAAAATTAGCGGTACCCCTGTTTCAAACACACCTAATTCAGTTTGTAGTTAATGGATTTCAACGAAATATCGTACACTGCGCTATCTTGATATTCGTTATGGTCACACCCATTATGACATACACAGTTGCGCACCTTACCGTATGTGTTCAGTGTAACGTCATTATGATGTCAGAGTTTGTTTACATTAAGATACGTTCAGTGCATTGTTGTTGACAAAGGGATCAAGCAGCAGCGTATCTGCCTTAGATTATGAGCTTGTGTCGAGGCCAAAAGTGGCCACTTCAAGCTCGAACTTAAGACAGGTTCAGAATGATTGTCACAATGACTGGTTTAAATTTTGTAAAAATCTGTCAGGTATTAACGATTTTACACTAACTTATCTGTAGAGGTGCTGCTAATTTTGGGACACGGTGTATGTAATGTGTATGGTAAGGAGTGAGTAGTGGGAGCATATGTGAGCGTGACAGTGTTGGAATCCAGTTGCAGTTCCGAGTGTTGGAACTCGACCTTGGACATTTCAGTGTGCAGTTAAAGTTCCAGATCCCTTAACGTCTAGAAGTGTTAATGTGACTGTTTGTGTTATGCTCATTATGTTTCATGATAGAACTTTCACTCATGATCTGCATTAGTTGAACAACATGTTTCATTTGTTTTACTTAAAGTGATTAATTTCTATGTGTGCAGGCGAGCGGCCGTTTCTTTGCAAGTGGTTTGACTGTGGAAAACGATTTGCACGTTCCGACGAGCTGGCACGACATGTGCGAACACACACAGGTTGCTGGATCCTACTTTCCATTCATAACATTGATACACTTGGCGTCATGCCACAGCAAAGTCTCAGAAATCAGGAGATATGTACTCAAAATTTGCTATTTTGTAAAGTCTTCACGATATGATAGTAAAATGACAATTTTGTGATCTTAGACAGCACATAATGTCATTGTTGTTTCTATATTTAGATGATTTCATGGCATGCCATGTTTATGCACGCTTTTGAATGATCGGACAAACGTGTTTTTCTTCTTTGCAACTTTGCTGCGACTGCTAGTTAGGCTGGGTCGGTGGTCTGCCAAAAATTGAATGATGAATATCGTATTTGAGAATTGTGTTACCATTGAGCAGTGTGGCTGGGGTTTTAGGACAAGTAATTTGAGCAAAGCTCATGAGACGCGCAACAGCCTTAGCAGTTATTATTCGCAGGTTGTCTTGATTTAACTCTATCCATTTTGACGCAATTCAGTCTTGAAATCTACCCCACAGCCACAAATTGGAAAAAAACACCAAAACCCCTATTTTTAAAATTCAAGGTCATCGATTTTTACACCAATAAAAAGCTTGTCACTATATTGCTTGTTATGATAAGCAGCATGTCTTTGCCGGTCTGCAACCGTTTTCAAGCTACACGAGCCAATAGTGGTAAAATAACTACTTGTAGATTCTTAAAAATGTATGTTCTATGCTAAAGAAAATGTCATGCGCAAAATGTCCAGGTCTGTCTCCAGCCATTTCGGCGCAATTCACTCTTAAAATGTGTGTCGCAGCCAAAAATCGCAGAAAAATTCACTAAAAACCCCTATTTTGAGGGTTCAGGGTCATTCAAGGTCATCAACGTTGACAGCAATAAAAAGCCTGTTATTAGTGCTTGTTATGATAAGCAGCATGTCTGTGCCTATCTGCAACCGTGTTCACGCTACACGTGATAATTGCGGTAAAATAACCATTTTTTAGGAGGTAGCTGTCTTTGACGCACGCCTGCGCCAGCCTCCTTGAACCAAGGGGGTCAGGGCTTGAACTGCTAAAATCTATGTTGAATGCTGGAAATTTCATATGCAGGTTGTCTTGGTCTATCTCCAGCCATTTCGTCACAATTTAGTGTTGAAATGTGCGCTGCATCCAAAAATTGCGAAAAATTCACTAAAAACCTCTTTTTGAGGGGTTCAAGGTCATCAATGTTGATAAATCCAAAAAGCCTGTCACCAGTGCTTGTTATGATAATCAGCATGTACGTACCTATCTGCAACCGTTTTCACATTATTCGAGTCAATAACGGCAGAATGACGTCTTTTCAAGGGGGTACCCCTCTTCGACGCCCTCGTTCGAAGGGAACCCCTGCACCCAGTGGCACAAAATTTTGTCACAATAAACTAGAGACCTTGGGGCAGTCCACGGTGAAGATTTCATGATCCTAGCTTGCACCGTTTTGATACAGCTCACGAGTGTGACAGACAGACAGACAGACGCCCAGACGATGGCAAAGACGTGTGAAGCATTCAGCTGTCGCACGTAAAAATGATTAGATTGTTGCTGGATTCTGTATGGGGATGGATATTTGGTGGTTTTGTGGATCGGGCTTGGATCCAGATCCAATTGGATCTTGCATTCGAGGATCCGTATTCCGCCTGATCCAAAGTTTTTAGGTCTGGGTCTGAACATTCTGGATCTGATGCACTCTTGGTATTTTGATATTACTATTTCTGGCATGAGACATGCATCTAAGATTGTACAGGTTGGTATGATTACGATGTTGCAGTTGTCGTTGTTGTATACTGTTCAAGGTGAGAAGCGTTTTGAGTGTGAGATTTGTCGCAAGAGGTTCATGCGAAGTGATCATCTCAAGAAGCATCGTCGTTGTCATGCGTTGTCCGTTGCCAATGCTTCCAACAGCCGCCTGTCTGTCCACGTGCTCACAGTCAGCGACGGTGCATCGTCTAATGTCTCTGGCAGCCCGGTACCATCTCTCAGCGGGGACAGCGACATCTTGTGAACATGTGAACAGATCATCTCGGTTACTGCACTGCTTTGCTACTGCGACTGCCACTTACGTTTTACATTTATCTGATTGATTATTTGCTGCTCAGTTTAGTTCTTTTTAGGTTCACTGGAAAAACTTTTGCGAATTGTATGAAGAGCATATTCCACAATCTACAAATACCATGGCTGGAAAATTGGTTTGAAACAAAAATCGGTTTAAAAAATGTTTTTGATTCTATAAAACCTGAAGTTGAAATTTTTGGTTATTTTAGGCTATATTTGCTCTAGCATTTAAGATTAAAGTCATTTAATTTCCCATTTTTATCATGATTTTTGAGTTCTAAGGTCACATCATTTACTGAAGAAAAAACGATGCGATGTGGAGAATGGTGTATAGAATGTTCCTTCTGCATCTTTAAATATGTCTCATCTTTTTTATACTCCGGAACCTAACAACTTTTTCCCAATACCTAGGTTTTTCTGCCCTGGAAAATGCTTTTCTGTCATCGATGGACTGACAACGAACCACGGAAGATGGATCAGTTGTCTTATAGCAGTGTGAACTTGTATATAGTAAACTGTGAGCCTTTGCCAAGCGTCCACCGTAGTCTGTGGTTTTATCTCAACTGAGCATGTAATCTCTGTTTTGTTGAGCTTTGTTCCTCATTACACAGTCGACTGACACTTTTGAGTTTGTTGTTTTCATTTTGGTTCGTGCATTGCTTATATTTGTGTTAAGTTAGTTACGTGTTTACTGTTTAGCAGTGTTGCACTATGATCTTAGTTTGTCGTGTACTCTCTTGTATTAGCGCTATAGGCTGTACTGTAGTCTTTTTAGCGAGCATATAGCTGCATTATTTTTGCTGTTGTTTTAATCTGCAAATTTCACACAGAGTATTTTTAATTAAAGATTCTTATTTCAGTGAGTTTGGCTTGCAATGCTTTCGGTTTGTTTATCAGTCACACTAAAAAATTTTTATGCAAAAATGTTACTTTTTTAAGTAGATTTTTAACAGCAAGAGTTGACAGTTATTAATTAACATGTACTTATGTTTTTAGACTTGTTCTTGTTGGTGCCATATTTGCTCAAAACCATGCACGTTTTTCGTATCTAGTGTTGGTTTATTCATGTTTTTCATGATTCTCTCTGAGGCAGAGCTGATTTAATGTTTAACACTGTTGAAACTTGGCATTATATCAGGTGTCAGTGTTGACAGTGAGGACCAAATCTGAGCATGGGGTCTGCTGATCAATATTTAAGACGTGTCACATTTTTTCATCTTCGTGACTGATCTTGATAATTTAAATTCAGTTGAATCTTACAAAAACAGTTTTTGAAACAGTGCTTGCATGTCTAGCCTGCTTCATGTATGCTGAATTTTTTGATTTACAGAAATATAGACTGTAATGTTGCTGTCATGTGAGAAAAATGTGCAGTCTTGTATTTATATGTGTTAAAAGTCCAAAGGCCCATGATCAGTTTAGGTGAGAGTTTGGGAGTAAGAATGGCAGAACTGTTCTCAGATTTGCCTCTCTGATAAATGCATTGAATGCCATTATGCCACACGTCTTGATGATGACCATCAACTTTCATTTATCTTTTTTTGATACCGATGTATTTTGTCAGCCCTCTATCAGGCTTAATGTTGATTCTGCTATGCTGTGGCTTGTATAATGTATATAGCGAATGTGCCAGTGACTTTGTGCAAGTTTTAGCCAGTTCTTGTGTGTAATCAGCTGATTTTTACCATGAGTGTCAAGTTTTATCATTGCTGTAGTTCTATTTGTGTTATCATAGAACTCGTACCGTGGTTGTTTTAGGTTTATGTGTAAACCGTTGGTATAGCTTCATGTGATGAATAGATGTTAAATGAGTGCCATTCATCATTATAATGTCAGAGCTTTAGCCTTTGACTAATTATAATTTACAGGATTTGAGTAGGCTTACCCAGTGACATTTCAGTGGACCATGTCTCTTCATAAATTGCGTTTTTGGTTTTGAATTTACACTTGTACCAGCTTACGTTGATACACCTTTTTTACTGTTGCAGCCAGTGTCTTTTGCTGTTCATTGCACAGGTGTATTTTGTAGTCAAACAGTATTCAGTATCCACCAACTTTTTTTGCAAAGATATCACTCATTTTCCAGAAATTTTGCTATAAGCCTATTCAGTGCACAAAGCTTAAACTGCTTGCTTATTGAATCTTAGAACTACACAGTTGCTGGTAATGACCACTATTCTACGTACTTGCTTCCTGGTAGCATAATTACTGTGCCTTGCATTTCTGCATGGTCAGGTGACAGAACACTGTAGTTAGTACATATCGATGATAATGCAGGTTATCTTTGTCATCATTGTTTATCATTGTGCCAAAGGCAGCATAGAAACATAAGTAGAAGATATATGCAGTGAAGCTAGAATAGTTGTATACAGTTGCAAAGGTACATAATTCTGTTGTCATTTTGTGTGATTGCTGTTGAGTTAAGTTGATGTTTGTGTTATTTGTCGTTTATTTTGATTTGAAAGTAACGTTATCCTTGGTTAGGTCAGAGCTCTCCAAAAAGTGAATTCTGGCAATGTTTGAACAAGGCTTTTTGCTTGTTATTGCTAAACCAACAGTGTCAGAATACTGAAGGGTATTGTACAGTAAATGTCTGGATGATAAATTGTTCACATAGTAATAATAGTTCTATTTTTCGAAAATGGTGTGTGATGTCATATGTGCTGTGTAAGATGTTAATAACATGAACTGTTACAGTGTGCCACTACACTTTTGTTGTTGTTGACATTATATTCCTCACGTGTCTGATTTGTGTTTTCTGATAATAGACTTATGTAGAATCTAATACACTAACTAACTGTGTCTTGGTTAACCAATGGTTTCAGTGAGTAGGCTAGTGAAATAAGTTTAATGAAGGTATGAACTCTGAATGTATGGAAGTTAGCTGGTTGCTTTGCATGGACCACAAAGTATATGTATTGAATTCAATTGCAATCCTTGGATTGAATTTTCAATCCTGGAATCCATCCTGTGATCCTGTTTCGGGATTAGGCTTACAGATTGGTCGCTATTTTGGTATACCTAGTAGACCTAATTCATGCATAGGATCGATGTAGTTGTCTGGTCTGGCCCAAACTGTAAGGAGTGGCTGTGACTTAAATTGTGAGAATATGAAATACAGTGCACAGCAAGGACTCAACTTGCATGCAATATTTTATTCATTTGATGGCTGGAATTATTATTTGTGTCATTCAACATTCAGAAAGGTACGATTTTAACAAATTTTAGTAATCTTGGGATTGGAACGCTGCCACTTCTGGGTTATGGGATTGGCGAAAACGGCCATGATTCGTCATGATTCGGGATCCCAGGATTGCGAACATTTAAGTATATGCAGTACAGTGAAAAGTAAATAGTTAAATGCTTTAATGCTAGTTTTAAATGTGCTTATAGCTACTTATGTTTTCATGTAGCTGACTAGTTGCATCTATTTGCTGGCAGAAGTAGTTTTCATTACCAAGTAGGTAAGTTGATGACTATCATTGTAGGTAGGGAATGCAATCTGGGTACCTGAAAACCTGGGTAAACCTGGCCGTTCTCAATCCCGTGAACTCCGGTTTGGAAGCAGGCAAAAACCCTGGTTTATGGGTTTAACTTTGAGTGTCAATCATTAGGCCTATGGAGTATGAATAGCTAATGTTAACTTTTACTTTTTGGGGACCAACTGTTGAGCTGTAAGTTTAAGGTCTAGCCCTTTGGTACGAGTTGTCGTCTGTCTGTCGGTAACAGATGTATTGTGGCTAACCGGTAGGTATTAAAAGTAAGCTTTTTCACGAATAATAGTAGATAATACCCCTGTCACAAGTAACCGAGGCATGCAAAATTTGGGCGATGCATGCACGGTAAAGATTTTCAAATTGGGTTAACTCAGGCTACGCAGCCTGTCTATTCCACATGGCTCAGTGGGTAAGCAGTGAATACCAGTAAAGGCTGAGGCATAGTCAAGCACAGTCTTGCAGTGTAAGCTTGAGTCAAACACCAGGAATCGATGCAGTCTTACCTACTTACTTAAACGGTCTTTCACCTCGTTACTTACTTTTTGCGTTAGGATAATTTTTACGAAGATGGAATAACTATTCTTTGACGTGTTTACGTGAAGTTTTGTTTTGTTGACTAAAAGGGCTCAAAGTAATGTTTCGCCGAAAATTGCAGGCTTTAGATTACCAAAATCCGTCAGAAACATTTAGCGGTAAGTGTAAGGTAGATCTGTTATTTCATTTTTGGCAGATACTCTAGCTTTCTGCAACGGAAGGCTAAAACTGCAACCTGTACACGCCTTCTTCTGCAGAGCGATTCACAAACATTGTCGTAAGAATTATCATAGCTCAATATATGAGATGTCATAAGATTATCTTATGTCGTGCTTAAGTAACGGGAAGTATCAAAATTGGACTGCACAATTCCGAGTACATGGTGTTAACACAGGTGCTGATTTATTTTTTATGGTCAGTGCTAGGGATAGATCGGCGATCTCGCACTAGTGAGCAGAAAATTACTAGTGGTAGATCGTCACTTTATCTAATTACATTTATCACATTATTAATGTAAGAATGCAGCCATATTTCTTCACTGCATTACCAGGACTGTGGTTGGGACTGAAATATCAGTCACTTTGTTATCAATTACCAAATTTGTTTTAAAACAATATATTTTTAAGTCTCTGTTACAAAGAAACAGATATGGCTTGAGATGGACTTTGATATAATACTGAATAAGCCTGATTTAAATACATGACATTGTTGTGGCATGGTCCTATGACTACCAGGAACATAAGTTCTACCGTGTACCTAATAAGGTGCCTACCTGATCTGCCTCTAGCAATTTTCTAGTGCTAACAGCAAGATCGCCGATCTACCGCTAGAATTATTTATTTTTTATTTGTTTAGGTTTTCGTAGTTATTGAACATTTTGAATTTATTTTATTTTTATAGTTCATCAATATTTGCTAGATTTTTGAAACAGTAGGTCTGTTGAAAGCTGTACGAGAGTGGGAAAGGTGCAGTAATCCACTGATTCTGGTGAAAGGAAGTCGCGACCCTTCTGTGAGGAACCAGAGACACTTCTGTATTTTAATTAGCACTTAGTTCTGCACCAGAACATCCTTCATGGTTTTTCTTTTATACACTCAGCACTGCCGGCATGTCCACCATCACTACTGTTCAGGAGTCTTCAACTTGTTGAAGTTCGACCATACACCAAAGAAGAAGAAGAAGTATTTGCAGCATTTCTTGGCTGTGGCACGCTCTGCTGCACTGTCTAGACAGCGCATGGTAGCGATTGGCTACTAGCGAACAGTAGAGATAAATGCATTTTTTCATATGCATTATGTCATGTGTTCTTCCAGCATGCTCTATCCCAGCTGCTGCATCATTACATCTAAGTGGAATGAATTTCATAAAGCACCAAAAACTAGACAAAATTTTACCGCGCTGTGTGATCATTTTATGGAGAACCTGGCTGCAAATGTCAGGGAATTTGACAGCGGTGAGAAAAAGTAACAAAAGTGACTACCTGGTAAAAGTGGGAGATTTTCAGGGAAACATTGCTGTTAGCAAAAACTGTTATTGGAACAGAATAGGATGCGACTACTTTTTGTCATGTTTATTAGTATGACCAGAATTTATCTGCATTTTATGCTAGAGATGAGTTGTGACTGTTTTGCAGATGAAGCTGCATTTCGGAATCTAGTTCTCTGGATTGAAGACCAGAAAATTCGGCATTATGCAGTAGAAGATAGGACAGCATTACGAAACATCTCCAGTACTGATTGGCCGAAAACATATGAACAGGTTAGTCCGAAAAAAGTTCTGCAGTTTCAGATTTTATTCTCTGAGGAACTTAGCAGTTCCTTTTTGTTGTGGGGTATTGATATTTATGGTGATTTAAGCTTTAGCTGTGAATTTTGCTTTTATTTATTGTCAGTTAAGTGTATATTGCAAAATGCAAGTGTGTGTCTATCTATGTCTTTAAATGAGTGTCTTAGCCATCGCAATTATGTCTGTCTGTCCGTCTGTCACACGGGTGGATCAGTCAAAAACGCTGCAAGATAGGATCACTAAATCTTTACCATCGGCTGCCTGGAACTCTAGTTTTAGGAACTGTAAAGCTTTTTCATAAATTCAAAAGGGGTCACCCTGAACGAGGCCGATAAATGAGAGGGGGTGGGCAAAATTTGCGATTTTTGGCCAATAAGTCGCTGCATCTCAGTAACGCTGCGAGATAGGGCCTAGGCTATTATTAATCACTAATAGGAAGTCGTACACTGGCCCTTGATTGGCGTTGAATTCAATGACCTTGAATGACCTTGAATGCCAAAATAGGGGGTTTTATGTATTTTTTGGCGATTTTGGGCTGTGACACAAGTCTATATCATTCACAAGGTGGCGCCACGGAACTATCGTTATGCGATCCAGATAGAGAATTTGGTATTTGTATATTAACTTAGTGTGAACACCCCAATTTTCAGCTAAACTAGGCCTACTGAACCGGAACTGCTATAGGCTTTCGCGCGTCTCGTGAGCATTAGCTCAAATTTCTTGTTTTAGAAAAGGTATGTTAAACTAAGTTTAATTACATTATTGGAGTGTCCACTCCAAAGACCATTTGGTTGGATTTTGTGGAGGTCTAGAAATGTTTGTAGTTTACTAGTGTTCACCACGTGGCAGCACTGTCATATTGTCAGCTGATTTCTTTCTCTGTCATGGACATTTCTACTATTTTATGCTACTACTGCCAAGTAGTATTTTGCAGAATTATGTTATACAGTTAATGCACTAGTTAGTCCCTGATGCAGTTGTGTAAGATTGTAAGATGTGTGTCTGCACTAAATTTGTAGTACTTGGCAGATCTTGGATGTCCATTTCCTAACGCTGATCGCAATGCGGTTATCGATTGGATACTGGGTTGCGCAGTCCAGCTAGAATATGGAGACAATGGTACTTCTCACTATTTTTTTCATTACTTGTTTATTTCAATATTTGGCTATTATGATTGGCTGAATGTGTAATGCAGATATAAGAATTTAAAGTACTGTTGTTTCATTGTAATGTTTGATCCAAATGTTTAATTAATTTTTTTTATTACTTTCAGTGCAATTGATCATCAAATGCATTGCAGTTTAATGCAGAATTGCAGATTCATAAAATGTTGTACTGTAGATTATTGTTTATGTAATTTAGCACATAGTATTACCCCTATTGATGGGAGAGTATGTAATTAATATTTGTGTAGGTTTGTGCTATACAAATTCATGTTGTGTGTTAATAATAAAAAATTAATTGTGTGGTTAGTACCACATTTGTCTTTTAATAATCCTGTCAGCTATCAGTTTCATAATCACCTATAGCGATTGGCCACCCTGGAGTAACACTATACTGGTTATAAGAACGAAGTGAAAGTAGTAGTACTATAACTATAGTAGATGGGTAGTAATTAGAAAGTAATATGGTGCTGAATGTTTGCTGCAGTTGACAAATACAAGACAGTATCAGCAGCAAGCATGTTACAGAAGTCCAGTAACCCACTTGAGAACTTAGACTGTATGTAGTTTTATCAAACAATGTTATTTTTCTGTTTCTTAGTTTGTCTTGCAGTTTTGTGTACATTTTTGTGATGAGTCTTTTTCTCTGCAGCTTATGATCATTTTTTGGAAGATTTTTTAGTCAGTCATTCAGAAGCACTTTAGTTTATCAGATTGACTTCAAAGTTAAGCTGTTTTATGACATTTGCATAGTTTTACTGATAAATGCGGATTTTCTGCAGTCGATATAAAATTGTGCGATATTTAATAATTAGAAAGAAAGCTGCAGAAGTTGATGATTAATCGTATTATTAGTGATTCAAACTTGCAATGATTAACAACTGTTTTGATTAGATTGCATCGCAAAAAAAGCATCGCAAAGTAGATGCAATGCAACATACAGTTTGCACGAGTCTTTAGCTGAACTGGCTACATTGTCAACAAAAAAGTCTGATGCATTTTTTCCAGAGGGTGTGAATACGTGATTGTGTCTTACAATTTTTGTGGGTAGACTGTGGAGACTGTAGAGTATCAGCTGTGGCTGAGTGATTGATAACATTCTATGCAGAAATGTACATTTTTGTGGACAGTTATCATGCATTAGCTTATAATTGAAATTGATAATTAATTAATCACAAATTTAATAAAAGTTGACAATTAAGATGTTTGCTTGTTGCCAGCTTTATTAATAATGCAGTTTCAGATTTTTGTCGTTGTCTGTGCAGTTAATGATCCAGACTTCAAAGCTGGTGTAGCATCGCTGGCGCAGTTACTGCAGATACCACCGCATGCGGATCATCATGTCGTGCTCAAGGTTTGCTTTGCTGTCTCATCTGTTTATAATGACCAAGAATCCAAGATAGTTGTCTGAAGTTACATGTCATTTTCGAGTGGTCACTGATTGTATTTAACACTTCTTTTCTCCTCATGTCTCAGGATTTACAACAGATAGATAGTTTCAGCTTCATGTGTAGGTAGAATGTGGAAATCCTTCTGTTGATCATGTTGTAAAGTTTCGAGGAAATTGGTAAACATGACTAGGGCCCACTGTTTTCTGCGGGCCACGTAATTTGCCCTTTCCCACAGAATTTTGATATTGCCGCGAAATTTCGTGGAATTTTACAGAAGTTAAGAAATGACCAATGATTTGTACGATCGTCGGCTTTAGACAAACTATATAACGGAGAAAAATCAAACTGAACTGCCTAAAACTGCGTTTCTACTGATAATTATCGTCATATACATCATCATCATCATCATCGACAACCGTGGGCTCAATGCCCGTTGGTGTCTGACGCCATTCTTACTATCGCTGCCCACCGCTGCCTATCTAGGGCAGCGTGGCTTAACTCCTGCAGGGTTGTCCCAC
>Ga0209367_1007827_pt1 | contig 14689 bp, 5 predicted proteins | sample WorMetLIZISLAND2_FD_187412 | JGI IMG/M metagenome (GOLD analysis project Ga0209367, IMG submission 187412) | Marine gutless worms symbiont microbial communities from Max Planck institute for Marine Microbiology, Germany - Olavius geniculatus... ... | reverse complement strand
CTTCTTCGCCATCTTTGACTTTGTCCATGGCTCTCTCTAGATCCGCGATGAACACAGTGGGTGATATTGGATCTCCTTGTCTTGTACCCCTGCTGGTTCCAAACCAGCTTCCTTCAACTTTTCAACTTTCCTTCAATTTTTCAACTGCCTGTAGTAAAATTGCTTAAATTGTTGGCCCACTATGCGAATGCAGGCAAAGAGACACTTTCTCCATTCATTGAAAGCAGTATCGATAAAGTTCTGCTCCAGATCAATCCAGGCTGTACCAGTTGCTTCTAGACTTCACAAACATTCATAAACTTTACCTGATAGACACACTGCAAACCTTGTAATAAACCGTGTGTCGGGGCCCACAGAATAGAATAGATGGAATTTATCGACGTTTTTCATTCATTTTAACACATATTATGCATGGTCTGCTTTCCCCAAGTAGTGCAAAAGCAGATGTTGGGTGAGGTGGAAACTAAAACACTTATTTAATAGACAGTTGTGTCAGAAATATTTCAGCCAAAAATTATAAAAATTTGCTAATCTTTCTTCAAGTTACGATCGATAAAGTCAGGGATGTTTTTAGGTTTTCTGTTGAAATGCATATTTTGCTTGATCTGCTTTCCCTAGGTAGTGCAGAAGGAAACTGAACAGTCATTTGATGGAAAGTTGTGTCAGGAATATTCGTACCAAAAATTATCAAAATGTGATACCAGGTAATTGGTTTTCAAGTTACGGTCGAAGATGTCAGGAATGTGTGATCACCACAGTATGAACTTAGTTGGAGCATTCATTAGCAAACCATAAAAACAGCAAAAAAGTAATCAACACCAGCAACTACGTTCATTTCCATATCGACACAGACATATTAGTCACATCAATGGCTATAAACTATATGTGAACAAAGTTTATTAACGTCAAATTAAAATGGGAATTAAAAAAAGTGTAATTTATTTGGTATTTTCCACATGTCGAGTTTGTTTTCATGGAACACAACAATATCCCAATGTGTCAAAAGTCTTTGTGATGCGGCACTGCTACTCCCAAACTAACCAGTACCTTACGAGTTCGAAAATGCTGTGCAAGACATTCTGGTGGACAGAAATACATAGGCCTACCACTGGCACATCAGATTCTCAGGCCACTACATGTAAGTGTGAAATTATCACTGACAAGCAAAACATGTAAGCTAATCGACCTTACGCGATACCAAAACAAACATAATATACAATTATATATTCTTAATTAATACTTCGGTTAAGAACTGCTAATGCTGCAGTTTCCAGTAGTTAAATAATTAGTTATACTCAAGTTACGAGACTTCTAGCCATCTCAGATGCAAGTGACCTATAGTTCTATGGCAGGGTATACGAATCCTTACACCTTAACGTTTCCACTACTTGTGGCCCGCAAGTATTTTACTAGTGGAGACTGCAGCATTACTTAACAACTTACAGGTGGCGGCTTGATTTTACAAATACCAGCTTCGTCCGCCAATGGGCTAATTTTTGTGATATATGCTATGGGATCCAGGAATTCTTCTGAAGATGGTTCGAATACTGGCGCCTCTGAGGGTCGCCTAAATTCGCTCTCTTCGTCCACTGGCATGTTTGATTGTTATAACTATAAAAGTTATTTTGTTAGAGTACGGAAAACCAGCAGAAAACATTAAAAATGTAAAGTTTGTAAACAAAGTACAACTGCCTAAACACCTAGCAGCATAATTAGTTCCACTTTCGTTTCTAGCATTTTCGGCCCAAAAAATTTATCTTATGTGAAAAATATGACAGCTCGACATTTGCCGTTAACTCGTGTCATTCTGCGCGCCATCTCTATATTTGACTATGACCGTTCATGACCAGTCTATCTTCATCCTCAGCTTTAGCTGCAACTGCTGCAAGAACCATGATAAATACTAAGTAGCCCTATATAGCTGTTTATGAAGTTTCCACTTTCAATTTTTTAATCACTTAGATTGTTCTTTTAGACAAAAATATATTCAACAGGTTTCAGCTGAGAATCTTGATTCTTGAATGTACCTACAATGCCTACCAAAGGTGTAGGCATGGTGGTGCACCGCGGCGCCGGCATTATCTCTAACAAGAATAATCACTTCTGAACATATTGAAGATTGCACACGTGGTTCAGCTACACGACATTTGGAAGCAACTAATTAGACACTTATGCTGCGTCCAAAATGCATTTGTAATCAAGACTGCCCCAAACCCTGCTGAGGGAGCTTATATAGTGCTCTCCTAGACTCTACACTGTGTAAATTTTCAAAAATCACTAACATCATTATAATAAATATGCAAAAAATCATCTTCTAAAACAATTTTTACTAACTTTCATTAAAAATTAAATTATGTTTAGTGTTGCATACATTTCTAATGTTCGTAAACAAAAGCAGATGATATTGTCGTAAATAATAATTTTTAATGCACTGACGATACACCAGTGACGGAATGTGCCATTTAGCAGTGGAGACAAAGCTCTGATAAGTAACTTGTACCGGTTCAAAAAATACAGTTTTCGGAGAATACTGGCAGAATTTTTGAAGATAAACTGCAATAGGGAAAGAGTGGGAATGTTATTAAGACTGATTTGGGAAACATGCAGCACCGACCAAAGGCATGAAACCAGAAGAATCAAGCATACACGTACTGAAGAGAACGTAATCACTGTGGGTTAAATAGTAAGCTTGCTAAGCCAGAAAGGCCAGAAACAAACATATCGTTCAATGCGCCAGATATCCAAAAAACAGATCTAACAAAGTCTAGCCAAAGTCAGATCATTCACTGCATTTATGGCTAGAAGTGTATTTTGTTTACCAATACGCTTGCTGTCTATGATTGCTAGTTTTTCTTGCATTTATATTTCACAAGGTAGTGTAGCAACATAGTTAACGTGTGGTGGGATATTCAATAATCACTTTATTGCTAATTGTCCACAAAATGTACCAGAGAAAAAATTTTAAAAATCGGTTAATATTTGGTGAAGATAAAGACAATCACAAAGTGGGACGTTTTTTGGGACACAGTGTAAAGGCTGCACCCCCACAACAAACTCCTCGAATCTTGGCTCTCAGCCTCAAACTTCAGCCTTGAGACCAAAGAAATGCACCCCAAGGCAAACTTTTGGCTATGCCACTGTAAACTATATTGCAGCATCATAACCAAGTTTTGTGCAAATTCATTCAACACATCGTATAGACTGACAAATCCAAAAAAAGCTGCGCAGTGGCGCAGAAATGAGAACTGAGGGGGACTGTCCTACTTTCCCATTCCCTCTCCTCCCGTCTTCTTTCCCCTCCAATCCCCTTTCCTCCAACTCTCCCTCTCCCTTTCTCTGCCTTAAAAAAGAAGGACCCCTAAATGGTCTGGGGAGCGCTGTGAGCTCCCCCAGTGGGGTCGAGGGTGGAGCCGTAGCCAAAATCAAATTTGGTGCAAATATAACTCTAAAATATAAAATCTGATGGCAACAATTTTAATTATTTACCTGAGTGCCTAATATATATTTTTAAGACAAATTTGAGATAGAGGGCCTGGGTCGATCCCCCCTGTCTGCACCACTGAAATTTTGCTTCTGCAGCTTATGAAACGCAAGTCTGACCTCCGACTCAGGCAGCTCAACTCTCATATTTTATCCACGTGATTAACAGTTTGAAAACACACTGTACACACGTACAGAACTGATGTTATCACTGCAGTTTATTCAAACGTTTCGTGACGAGTGAAACACAGCACATTTCTTGATGTGACAATAACAGCACTAACAAATATACGGTAACTGAGAGGTGGTCAGAAATGAAAACAACACAAGGAAAAACTACACATCATATAACTGACAATGGTTACATCAGTAGTGTACACAAACAGATTTTTTTGGTGGGGGGGCTCAAACACAAAATGACAACATAAATATAGCCAAGATATGTCTCTCTGCATGCAAATTATATTTACCTTAAAACGTTTTAAAATGTGTTTGATGGCAAGCTCCAAAAAGTCCACTAACAAAACTTACAGTGCTCCCCTGACCTTCTAGCGGAGATTAAAAAAGCCTGGGGAAAAAATAGACAGCAAGGGAAGCTGAACGAAGAGGGTGAGAAAAGGGTGCCTTCAAGAGCCATACCCCACTAAAATGAATGGTACCCCTTCACTTCGGTTCCCTGTCATATTTCACCAATCGCAGCAAATATACGTTTATTTTGCATCACACATTAACAGTGTTCTTTACTTATCATAGGGCATTTTTTGCAAGTAGGCCTACTAATTTAGTAAGTTCTCTCAAAATATTGACGAATGATGAATCAAAACTGCAGTGCAATAACACAAATGAAAATAATGACTTTACATCGGTTGAAAATGATATTAGACACTGCATCTTCATTACTGTATGCAGTGACTGATATCACTGATATAATACCAGTATGAACAAATATAAGAATACTATTCAACAAAAAGCAATTATACCTGTTCTTCAAAACATAGTCTGAAGTGTAAAATACCGAACGTGTATCAAAATACAGCACAATATAGATGGCTTGGTGGCTCAGTGGTTAGGGCGTTGGATACGAGACTGACAGGTCCACGGTTCAATTCCCAGTCGGTGCACTACTAACAACTCTGGGGAAGTTGTTCACACCTACCTGCCTGTGTAGGTGCAAGTGTCTAATGGTTGGTGTCGATTCATAACTTTCAGGTTGCTGTCGGATTCTCACTGCCGTCCTTTGCAAGCAACCTTGAGCGAGTTGCTAACCTACTGTGTGCTCAGGCTAACTCAGCCTCCTAACCTTCATGGGATGAGAAATGAGTAGTAGCATATGGGCTATGGGGTGAAGGCCTAGTGTGGCTGACTGGGGCGATGGTATGTCTGCTAGCTGCAAACCACGGGTCCAATTGTTCACTCAGGCAGGCAATGGATGGCCACATATTACGCTGCGATATCATCAGCTCATGCCAATCAGCTGCTACTTCTGAGATTGTAAAGCGCTTCTTGGCTACTATAAAAATTGCTATGCCAAGTGTTTGACTTTACCTTTACCTTTACAAAGGCTCAAGACTGGCAAAAAATGAAACGATGAAAATGAAATGGATGTGTAGGAAATGTACAGTTAAAGCTAGATTATAATGTGCCAATGCTGAAAGAGAAATGCTAAGCCGTGAAACACAGTATAACACTGAGTGACTTCAGTTGACATTGACAACAACTGTAAGTCGAACAATAAACAGTTTTGATTAAAACACTGTCGTGAATACTTTCATGTGCCAACTTCAGTCACATAACTAGTGCTGGCTCTAAGGCCAGTAGCAACGATAGCAATTTCTAAGCAGTTTTCATTAAAAACTTATTACATAGTTGTCAGTTCACATTCACAATATTCACAGAGCACTTAGTGATACAAGCCATATGCCAACATGTGGAAGATATCAAATATTTTCCAAAAATCCACACATCATATAATTCCCATATGCTATGGCATTTGCAGACTTACACACAAAGAAGTACACAGATTTGCATACCTTTGCATATTTCCCATTTTGACAATGCCAAAGTCAACTAAACAGCTATCCACTTGTATGATTTTTGCTGCATATAAGCCTATATGTGTCTGCTGCAAAAGCATCACATGCAAGAGTACAAGCACAGATGCTGCATATTTTGGTCAGCATCTTGACAAATTCCACATATCACCACAATTCATCACAAAGCACGTATTTCAAAAACAATCTCTGCTGCAAACTGGTATCCCTAATCACTGGGGTTCAGAATGATGTAATAAGGCGAGCTAAGACTAGTTCTACCAGTGACAGACATAAGATTGCAGCCCAAATGCATGCTAGTCAATAGCGAAAACTGATGACACAAAGAATTAGCCTGCAACAAAACCAAAATTGAAATGAAATTCATAAAAACTCATTTACATAGTGCCACAACTCACGAGCAAATCAAAAGGTGCTTATGGTCACAGATTACAGATGATGACAAAGACCATCTTGCCTGTCGACGAGAGACATTAATGTCGAAGCAGACACGCCGACAATTTGGACACCAAATTATCAGGCCTACCTAGGAATCAGAGCACTGACACCTGGGCCTCCTGTGCACTCAATATTGTAAAATTGCATCTAAAACTGTTCACAAATTCTAGTTATTAAATGCATTGTGGGGCATAACTGCAATAATGTTCAAATATTGTTGAAAATGTAAACCCAAGTAACCTTTTGGTATTCCTGAATATGCCTGTGGTGGGCACTGGACCGCGGCCTGACTGGTAGCAGTTTACGCAATTGCTCCAGGCATTTTACGGCTAAGCTACAGAACAGAGACATCAACTAGCCTGACATACAGACTACATGGATGACTCTTGGCCATTATCATTCTAACTACAACATTTACAGGTCAGGTCAGGTCATATCATGGCATGACCTGATTCCAGTGAAAGACGTCAACACAACCAATGCAACTATGTACACTTTACACTGTAAACACAAAAACAACAAAAAACAATCTGCAAAATTCGTTTCATTCAATCAGAATGACAAATCGGCACATGTATGCAGTTTCACTCTACTCACTAGATGCTGCAAATATTTTACAGGTTCTGCTATACAACAGCTTGAACAGTCTCAACAAGTTTCAGCGAATCCCTCCGATCACTAGCCATACTAAACACAGTAAACAGACTTATTAAATTAGCCGAGATTATGTGAGTGATAGGAGTTTAAGTACCACTCAACACATTATAGCTCATCCTGGAGACGAGTCGTTCCAAGCTGGCACAAAGTTCACATGATGTTAAAATGGCAAACTTTTACAAACACATAACTTCAACAATTCAGTCAGCAATGACCATGTGCAAGGCAGTGGAAGATTAGTTTCTAGCCTGATAATAATAAAAAGACAGGTGAAAATTAGCGTAATAATAAGTAAGCAACAACAATAATTTTCATCTTAAAAATAGTACTGACAAATGGCAGTGTCAACATGTTGCCTCTTAGCACGCTGCTTCATAAATCCTGTACAGTTGGAAACTTCAAGTACGGTGGGCCACGATGAGAGGGTTACTCAAAATACCTGATTTCTTAAGCATCATTTTGCCATCTACTGCCATTTGTGAATCGATGCTGCGTTTCGTTGCGACTACTAGTAATACATGTATCTGAGATGCTAACAAATTGCTAATTAAATACTCTACACATGTACATCACGTTAAATACGGCCGCAAATTCACAATACCACGTTGTCAGTAATGTTGAAGGGTTCATTCGGTGAGAAATTACGATGGAGATCAAATATTGAAATACTGAGCAACATATCAATACAGATTAGTGATGACTTGATATACTGAAAATATAAATATATCGTTTTTGATATCGAAATATCGTATCACATCGTCCAAAAAATATAGACCTTTTCAATACGTCAATAATATTTGTTGTACATCATGATATTTTACGCCAAATATGTATATTTTTTTCAATATTCGCAATGTTGGCGATTTCATAACGTGAATAAACGAAGGTAGAATAATTAACTGTCGACAGATAAGTTACAAAACAGCACTACGAGTTTAGTTCCATGACATAATTGTTTATGTTTACATCTGTTATCGTCAGTCTTTAGTTACCACATTTGCAGTAAATGATATACAAATAAAAATATATAAAAATTCAGGGACGCGATATTTTTTTATAAGAATGTAAATCTATTTTTGAGTGAGACAGTGAGTGAGTAGAGTCTAACGTCCCACCCAACATAGTATATGTCATTTAGCGGACGGCCTTTTCAGGCGAACTTACACATACCGTACACATAATAATGGAACAAAAAGTTTAACCTTTACAGAAAGTTTAACCTTTATGAAACACAAAACACGACGGACACCTAAAATCGTAAGAACTGCCGATTGCAATTGTGCATATGTATCGAAAATGGCAGTTCCCTGTTATCCTGTTTGAAATATCGTATCGATATAGTATTGAAATTGAAATCCTGATATCAAGTCATCACCAATGCAGACATGCATGCGTTGGCATAAACGTGGAGAAAATCAGACAGACAAATGAATAAAATCATAGAAAACTAATGGTGCTAACAAAACAACAAAGTTTGTGTGTTTATGAACAAAATCCGCTCATGACTAGCGAATACCATCAACGAACTAAAGTGATAAAAATAAGTGAAACAAGTGAAAAAAATTAATAATACTGACGAGTTGTAGTAGATCATAGTCAGAACCAACTGTCAGTGGCTTTTATCCCCCCAAATCTGAAATCGAAATCGGGTGCAACTTCCCCCCAGTTTTGGGCTCAGGTACCCCCCAATTTCTGATTCAAGTTTCCCCCTCCATTTTGGGCATCTACCCCTCTAGGGAGAAAGTTCTGTCAATGATGTAGATTGAAAAATAGGAAGGGGTTTTGTTAGGGGAAAAATAGAAAAACAGTGGGAAGTAAAAATAGGGGGAAAGCAAAAACAGAGGGGGATTTTGTTAAGAATGTAGATTGAAAAAAAGGGGAGTAAAAATAGGGGGGAAAGTTTTGTTAAGGGTGTAGTTTGTCTAGTCAAAAATAGGGGGCAAGTAAAAATAGGGGGGTTTGTTAAGGACGTAGATTGAAAACTAGGGGTTAGGGATAAGTAAAAAAGGGGGGAAGTAAAAATAAAGGAGGGAATTTTGTTAATGATGAAGATTGAAAAAAAGTAAGTAAAAATAAGGGGGAAAGTTTTGTGAAAGATGTAGTATGTCTAGTCAAAAATTAGGGGAAAAGTAAAAAAATAGGGAGAAGTTTTGTTAAGGGTGTAGTTTGCCCAGTGAAAAGAGGGGAAAATAGGGGGAAAGTTTTGATCTACAATCTTACCAACACTTCCCCTCCTATTTTTCACTGGGCACAAGCTGCGCCACCAGGTATAGGGATAGAAGCCACTGCCAACTGCAAGACATTTAGGTTAGCAAAAAGACAGACTTACAGTCAGAAACAGCAGAGATACAGAGACCGAGAAAAATCTGAGACCAAACCACACTCGGGGACAACGTGCAGTGCACTTTTCCCCCAAAACTGCCTCAAGAAATAACTTCGTTTTATACAACAAGTGTAAACCGTAATAAATGTACTGATTTACAGAAGGACATAGTAAAGAGCTAGCAATCTGTGAAGACAGACTACTCTACATCCATCTCATAATCTGCCGAATGTTACTACATCAACAAAACTTAACCTCTGCATAGACAAAGAACGACTTCAACTATAGACGACCAATGGCAATATTTTCACAAATGGCTCGGATTATTTACATCATCAGAAAAAAAGTAGAAACGCTACGATTAATCAGGTCAGGTGTAGGAGTGGAAGAAAGAAAACAAACGTGTAAAATGACTGATCCGTGAAAAAAGTAGCATCAGCACAACAGAAGTGAGTGTTACAGGCAATGAGCTTCATGCTTCACTGACAGCCTTTTGATTTGACTGTTTGCACACTGTTCTGTCTATATGTGGACAATAAATATAAAAACAATGATGACGAAGCAATACGAGTCAGTCAACTTTGATATGCAGAAGCTTCAGCTGCCATCTGTGATGCCAAACTTTATAGTTTCCTCGGCAAACTAACAGTCACGATGCGCAGTGTTCCTGCAGCATTTACTCAGCACACTTGTTCCTAATGTACAGACACTTTTCAACGCAACAGTTTCCGACGGTTTTCGACATACTCCGAACTGATGTTGGTCCTAATGGAAGCCGAGCTCAAGAACATTAGCATAACAAAACGTTGTTGGTTTACTAATAACGGCAATGATGAGAATACAAGAAACCATACACAATGTGCCAGATGTGAAACGCAATCTGTACCGTGCCAACAACAAAAGCTCATAATGGACATAATCAACACGTCATATGCAGTGTAGCACAATGTATAAAGATCACACGGTATATGGGACTGAACAAAATATCGGATGGTGAAATGACACAAAAGAGTGACACGGAGATGAAGTAACATCCCTATCACTATCGAATGGCTAATATTATGATTCTTGCCAGCTGACACGAAGCAACAGTGGTGACAAGAACTCGTAACAAACCATACAAAACTGACGACAAATGCCTATTCACGACTCAGTAACAAAATGTCGGTGATTTACATGCAACGACTGCACCGTGACACAAGATAGCAAGACAAGCTCAGCTGTAAAGCTTGTGATGGACACTGGACAACAGAATCAGTGAGTAACACAGTGCTGTCCTGAGAGAGATTTAAACAGTAGAGACCATCGACATCCAATGCAAATCCCAGCCAGCGGGTTCCACGTCTAAAATTGCACTAACGACGAGAGAACAGTCATCGATTCAAAAACCAGCCACAGCTTCTATTAAGATATTAAGAACTTTCGAAAAGGCCTCACCTCTTCCATCCAGGCTAGCCAAAGTTAAGACTGTATGTCACTAACCGAAAACATACAACTTAATTCTCGAACTCAGCCAGCAACTGCAACTGTGCAGGAAATGATGTCCCACACCCTCAAATTTACGGTATTAAAACGATGCCAGTCATATCACAGACAAGACAGGACAGCACCGCTGCTGTAAATGCCAAATCAACGCGCACACACACACACGCAGACACATCATCGCTTGTTGGTCTTCTTATGTGACTTGCTGAAGTTAAATGCGTCGTCTTTACCGGTGCCTCGATGGCCCAGTAGATCCCACTCTGGCAGATTGTTAGCTACACGGTAGTCATTCCATCGCGTATCATCCGACTCGTGCGTGAGGTAACGTTCACCGACGCGGCTCTCCAGCATCCGTAGATCACACCAGCACTGGTAGTCCTACCAGCCAACATAACAGACACATCGAAATATCAGGGCTGCAAAAATTAATGATGAATTAATTGACTAATTTTTAGATTAACTGTTACAAAATTACTCCAATAAAATTGTTTTGACTGATTGAAATTCAATTAAAATTTAGGACTTCTTGGTTGCGCTAGAGGAAGAGTGCCTGAGCCACGTGACTTCTCCTGCGATAACAAACTGCTTACGTTACAAAACTGGCTGAACCTGAACCAATCTAACAATAAGCAATGCTGAAAAAATGGATCGACTGAGAAAACCCATGTATGCCTGTACTACTTTTGTTTTTTTTCAGAGGGGGGAGTGGCAGGGAGATAATCGGTCAACTTTTATGAAACTCCTCAGTTTACCCTACTCTACTCCCTAGCAAAATTTTGGGAAATGGCACGTTCAGGTATTTTTTTATAAATTGCACAACACACAAACTTTCCATCAGCCAAATGACTTTATATCAAAGCAAAAAAGTATTGATGAGAAATTCTAAATATTATCCTTATTAATATTTCACTAAGATGACAATTTATGCTAATACACTCAGTTGTTATTATCCTACAGTCAAAAACAGCAAAAATAACAAAATTTCGTAATCAATTACAGTACAAACTGTGTTGAAAAATGGATTTTACAACTATGTAAGTAAAATAATTAAACATGCAGGAAAAAGCAGCACATCTAGCTAATCAAACACAAAATAATACAGAAATCTAAAGCAGGGAAAAAATTAACACAAATTTTGAATTAAATCCAACCATAATAATCTAACAGTTCAGCAGTTAGTTGCATTTTTTGGCATTATTAATATCATCATCATCATCATCATCATGAACATTATTTATACCATAAGTATTAAAGATGTCAAAAACAATAAAAACAGTTATTATTTTGAAAAATTACAGTAACATTTGAAAAATTACAGTAACACATTAAAATGTCCATGAATTGAATAATATTTTGATTTTAAAGCTTGTGTTTGGCATGCTTTCTACGTTTACATAACTTAGGTTTATTGATTGTATTATTCTCTGCGTCTGTCTGTGTCTCGTTCGACACTGTTTCGTGTGAATAAAGATTATCAATACTGCTGTCAAAAACAGCATAACCACTATCACAGCAGTTGAGAATAGTATTACAACAATACTGTCACCTGCAGCCAGATATGTGCAAGCGATTTGTCAACAGTGAAGCGCTTCCTCATTGTCACCTGAAGTAGCTTGCTCACCAGGTCAATGGCTGGATAACGTCAGCACACAACGAAAAAAACTTAATTAACAGACAATTAACTAACATCTCATCATCATGCAATGCAATAGAGAGAACATTATTGGCATTCAGTATTTGGTGTGACGAAAAGACAATATGTGTCGAAGAACGTGGCTAAAAAAAAGAACTCCAAACCAAAACTTTAGTTTAACCTAATGCATGAACTGGAGGGCAAATGAGACACATAGCGGTAAAACTATGGTGCTAGCAACAGGCATGCAATGCGGACAGACAGAGAGACAGACAGACAGACAGACACCTCAGACATCCAAAAGTGATCGCAAGCTCCGAGTATCTTGAGCCGATGCAGTTTGTCCACGACTAGCAACTTCACTATGAAGTCAATGGCTGAACAGTTACAACCATACAAACGTCCATTATGTCCCATACAAACCTACCAGCTTAACTGCATAACCTGCTACAGACAACTGCCAAAGATTGCAGACAAACAGTCGGCAAATCATCATGTAAATTTTCATCCATCAATCAATCAATTAAAACACAACTGTACAGTGCCATTATGTCGTAAATGACTCAGAAGTGTAAAACAGAATCAAAGGTGCATCCATTGTTGTAACTGCAACGAGTCTGTTAAGCAGTGCCTATTAGTGTTGTGCGATACCAGAAATTGCAGCCACGATAATGACACCGTCTTAAGTATTGAGTATCATGATACTACCGCGATACCAGAAGTTCATATGAAACATAAAACGTTATTCAATCCACAGGTCCATTGACAGGAAGGAAGGGTAAAGTTTTTCCAGGCCCCATGATGTTTACGGGCCCCGCTATCACTCAAAAATATATTTACTACAGTGCAAAACTTCATCATCAGCAGCCTGTGGCCATATAGCACATGTGCATTGCATGCTCATTTCACCAAGGTTAAATCACAAAACAAAAAACTAGAAATGTGCCATGTGCCATTTTCACAGAACACTCATCAACTCATGTGCAGAGCGATTGCATGGTATTGAAACCGGCATCGTCACGATACTTGACGGTATTGTAGCAACGCGATATATTGAGACCTCTTCGATACTGGTATTGAAACGTTGGTACTCACAATATCTATTAAGGTATCGCACAACACTAGTGCCTATATGGGGAGGAAAATGCCCCAAACAAATGAAAAACTCCAATAGCATCAAGTAATCTTCAATCTCAAATCCTCCCTTCATCCCCCATCGTTCCTTGCACATCTACATTTCACAAAATGTAATGTGCCTGCTTCTGCACTTTTACCCGCATGTCATCATCTGAAATGCAAGCGATTTGTCAACACTTAGCACTGAAAATTGACACTAAACCAGCTTGTCTGACTGCGCATGGCCAAATATCACAACTCAAGTCTCAAGTCTAGTTTGATGTAAAGAGTGACACGGTAAGTCAAATTGTCTCCATACCCGCCCCATCTCCATCAAATTTTCCCCATCACCATCCCGTTCTCATAAGAAATTCCCCATCCCCACCGAATCCCCACAAAAAATTCCCCATCGCATCCCCATTGCACCACAGAATCGGAAGTATGAATATGAGGACTTTACCATTTATGTCATTTGATGATAATCTTTATTAATTAAAATCTGCATATTGCTATAGCAGATTGGCACTGTCTTCAGTGTCTTCAAAAATGAAAAAAAAATCCAAAATCAGGTTTGTAGGATGCAGGTTAAGCTACAAATTTTCAACATTGTACATTGTGTGCAAGTGAACGAATGTTTATCTGATTACAGGTTCTCTCACCTTCTGTTGAAATTTCGCTCCAAGGATTCGCAGGATACATGAAACCGGCGTTCTGAATCTGATCCGAGATTTCCTCGTCCTCATTGAATGGGAATGTGCCACTCAGGCTGCAACACACAGCCACCACATTAGCACAGCGTAGAGCAATGACAGAGGTGAAACAGGTGTACAATTCTTTACAAGAAATCCACCTCAGAGCTACAATGCATTGCCTGTCATACAGGATCATATGGGGCATTACCTGCCACCTGACCCAGTCAGGCTGATATTCGATTTACCTACCCCTGAGGGATGAAAAGCTGAGTTGACTTTAGTAGTTAGATATACATTGAGATGGTGTACCTGTCCAAAGACAGTCTTCCATCAAGGTAGTGACTGGCACCATTGTAGCCGTAGGGTAACAAGATAATGTTCAAACACACACGGAGTCTGCCAATGCATTTTGATAGCTTACAGCATAGCCTAATGTCCGTATAGGCCTAAATAATATCAGTGAACTGTGAAAACCAGTAGTAAAAGTTTATAATAAATCGATTTCAAACTGTACAGCAGCAATATTATTGACATCGTTCGCTATTATTATAACTACACAAAAAATATGATTAGATTATGATCAATCTCATGTACTTTTCGCGCTTATTATTTTCCCCCATATTCTTCTAAGGGCGCGTTGCACCAACGTCGTTCAACTTTGAACCCGGGTCAAATCTGAATCTGAACCTAGTTCAGGCGAAAATTGCATTGCACCAAAGCGGTTCAAGCGTTGATCTCTGTTCAATTCTGAACTGCCATCTGACCACCGATCAAATTTTGATCTCGGTTCAACTTGCGGTTACGCATGCGCACT
>Ga0209367_1007822_pt1 | contig 14694 bp, 6 predicted proteins | sample WorMetLIZISLAND2_FD_187412 | JGI IMG/M metagenome (GOLD analysis project Ga0209367, IMG submission 187412) | Marine gutless worms symbiont microbial communities from Max Planck institute for Marine Microbiology, Germany - Olavius geniculatus... ... | reverse complement strand
GGTTAACATTGGAGGTGGTGTGGGGGGGGGAGGTTGTGTAGTGTGTCATAGACAGGCTTGGTGGCCATCAAACCTGGGGACATGGGTTGACTCCATACTCAGTGACAGCCGCAGTGCTATTGCATCACAGGTGAGTGACTATACATGTACAGTTAGTAAAAGGTGACAAAAAAATCCCTCAAATATAAATGGTGAACGAGTTATTTCTCGGTGGCACATCACACAAGAAGCCAGGATGATTTCAGGTCATAACAATCTTACTAGCAACTAATTACATGATAAAAACTAGTGCATAAAATCAAGGCCATTTAGCTATAACAGAACAAAGATAACAAAAAATATGTTTAAAAAAAGGTAAATTTATAAAAGCAACGTTATCGTAGTTAACACTTTGTATGTACACAGGGACAGTATGCAAAAAATGTAAAATCACAGAAAACACCAACGTAGCCAGAGGGTCAACTGGAGAGGGGGCAATAGGAAGCAACCACCCCAAACTTAAAAAAAAATTGTAAATACAAATTTGCGCAGAACTAACGTAATTTATACCCAGTACATGCATTTTGGGGCTTTTTCATGACCAAAAACGTGTTTGCAGCCAGGGCTCCACCCCAGACATTGATGGGGAGTTTCCAGTGTCCCTCCAGACCCCCTAGCTGGTGGAGAGGGTCTTGCTGTCCTCTTCTGAAGAACCCCACACCCAGTCTCAGCCTTGATTTTCTGTTCCTGCCAAGGCCTATGATAGATAACGAAAACTATGAATGTAAAAATTTGAGCAAAGTTCATAACATCAATTCTGTGACTGTTGATGCCGGGTAAATACACTGTCTCAAAAAACATCTGCGACATTTTCAACTGTAACATTAAAACCAATTGTAATGCATAACCGGCATATTTTGCAATGCATTATGCAGTGTGTAGTATGTAAGAATAGTAACTAGTAAGTATTCTTTGTACGATTTTGGCTACGGTTTGCTTGTAGATAGTGTGATGCTTAAAAATGTTCGTTGATTACTTCTGGTAGGGTACAATCAAAAATATTTTTCACTGACGTACTCTAGATGAAACTTCTACAGCGCTTTGTGGTTTTTTAATGTTCGCACAAACCGATATTAACAAATTCTTTTTGGCTAGCCACGATTTTTGCAACGGCGGTGGCTTAGCAAAATCACGGCGTAGCGGCTAAGTCAGCAGCTTATGGGTCTAAGTAAGTATGTAGGGATAACATAAGCAAGAAAAGATTAAAAAGTAAAAAGTGATGAGAAAAAAACTAGTTGACTATCAAAAGTGGCTTTATAAAAAACTGGGTGATTCTGCAGTTGTCAACACTTTGAAATGCGAGTTTGGATTCCCTAATTCTAATCAGTATATAAATAACATAAATCACCAAGTGAACACGCACTGCCAAACCAGTTTGTACAAATAATCACACGAGACTCAGTTCAGTTCTCTGCTGGAATGTCATGGATGTTGGTTATTTGCCGACTGAGCTGACGGCATTAGACCGACGAGCATCGCTGTACTTCGCGGGTGTTTCGCGTATAGGCTCCACTGTCAACAAAATACAATTCAGTCTTTAGTAAGGTGATTTGGAAGTAGGGTGTCAAAACTCGTGATCGAGAGGTTGTGGATTCGATTCCTGGTAACCAACACCAAGGTCAACTCAGCCTTCCATCCCTCCAGGGCAGTTGAACTGAGTACCGGCCTGTCTGGCTTGGGTTGAGGCAGGGCATATCACCTGTGTCGGCTAGCAGGTAACACTGTGATCCCATACCTAGCAGGTATAGTAGTCCTGTGATGGGTTCCCATAAATAGAAATATAGACCAACCTTTAACTTATAACCTTTAGCTTTACAGTACAGTTCTGAAAAGATGCAGATAAAATCTGTAAAGGTCTGGATTCTCTACGAACACAATTTCACTTCTGAATGCAAGTTGTAAATTTGTGCAGAATGTTTAACGCTAACATAAGCAATGCATGACACCGGTATCAAGCAAGCTGACAGCGATGAGTATGCTATAATTGCACGAATTTAAAAGTCTCCAAACATACTAAATGCCAGTTAAACTAAAACTTTAGCAGAGCTCAAAAAATAACTTATCACAGCAAATTTGAATAGTTTGTGCTATAAGAATGGGCGATAGAACTCCCATGGTGAAATGAACCACTAAACAACATTCTCGGCCATCCAGCTTACAGGCTAGTTTACTACTAATAATTTACTACTAGCAAAATGTATTAGTTTAACATAACTGAATGCATTTAAACAGCAAATAAGAGTGAACTACAGAAAAAATGACTAATTGACCATGTAAGTCTACCTTATTTAAAATTCTACATACTGGCTATAATCTGAAGAAGTGTTATGTTTAGTGTTATGTAAAATTCATAGCATTACTCAAGAGTACCACACCTTCTATCTTTTTCCACCTGTATATTCTAACTTCAATACATCAAACAACTGTGTTGATTGTGAAAACAAAACTTACAAATCTTCGTATTAGCTTGGTGTTCGACAACCTTGCCCATGAACCCACGTACAAACTCTTTTATTGTCAATATGTCAATGCCACTCTCCAGGAACAGCGGAGCATCTGGATGTGTGCGAGACAGTTCTGTGAAACAAAAAGCAATCCAACTCTATGTACGATATAATGACGGACCACAATTATGCAGGGAAAATTCTAACATTTTCTACGGCACAGCACAACAAGTTTACAACATTCTGCAGCACAGACAGTTCCGACATTTGTCTACTCGAAAACCCAGACGTGTTGGCAATTTCCCTAGAAAATGACTTTTAATGACACAAATACTCTCGGTTAATGTATGGCCACTGCCAGATCACTAAACTGCTCCAGTAAAATGTTCAAAAGACACACATTTCTGCAAAAAATACTGTAACTTAACAGCTAGTTGGGACTGCATGACCAACTTGACTGCTCGAACACAAGAAAATCTTTCACTGGTTAACATTACAACAATGACGATAATCATCAGCTCGGATCAGAAGATGATTCTGAGAAACCAGTTTGAATCATTCATGTTTATCGTTCATCACCACTCAACCCAGTTCAATATTGTTGTTTATTGCATGGAACCGCTTCTTAATTATCACTTTGTTATTCATATTAGCAACTGCAAGTGAGTAAAACATGAATTTATATAGTGCAAAATAATTAACCTCTAATGCACTGGTTGTATGGTGGTGGTCTGGCTCAGTTGATAGCATCATTGATTGAATCAACGAAGTTAATCAACACCAGGCCCGGTTAGTACTTGGATGGGTGACCATACCGGTATGTAACCAGCCACCCAGGTCAACTCAGTCTGGCCATCCCTCCGTGGGTAGGCGCAATGAGTAGGGACCAACCAAATTCACGGAAAAAAATGCATGATTTCACGGCAGAATTTTTTAAATGTGTCAAAGTTCACGGAAAATTCACGGAAAGAGTTTTGCAAATTCACGGGCCCCACAGATGTTATTTCGAGGTGCTGCGCTATTGCAAACGAAGAAATTTCTGAACAACGAATATTTACTACACTAAGTCAAGACTCAAGACAGTCAATGTCAACTACTTAGTGCTGCAGTGCGACACGTAGCAAACAGCAACATTTGTACAAAAGCTGCTGATAAAACTCTGGAATTGTCGTAAATTAAACTAAAAGCGCTAAAATTCACAGATTTCACGGAAATCGGCGTTTTTCACGGAAGAAGGCCAATTTCACGGAAAATGTCACGGCCGTGAAATCGTGAATTTAGTTGGTCCTTAGCAATGAGTACCAGCAAAAGCTGGGACGTAAACACCACACCACGCAATGCACTAGCCCCGTATCCGTGGTCTCACGGTGTAAAAACTAGTGTCTGGCTGAGGGCTAAGGAAATGGAGATCAGCGCCGCCCAATGGGCCTTAAGGCTCGAGAAGGACTTTACATTTACGTTTACTGCACTGGTTGTACTAGTAAAGACTGAACAAGATAGTTTTCAAGACATGTTTGAAGTCATCAGCATGACACATCGGATCTCCGAGTTCATCTGACAGTGTGATTCAGATCGTCAGACCAGCAACCGAAAAAACCCAACAGCTGTACACGTTGAGTCAACAGCGAGGTACAATGAGCCGATTTCGGTTGTCAAAATGTAGCCGATGTTGAGATGCAATGCAATGATCATATACATAACAGCATTATCTTTACTGTTATTTACATATTGTACAATTAATCGTTAATGAAAGCAGCCATACCTGTGATGTACAGAAAGTGTCGGTAGCTGTGAAGTAGCTTTGACTGCAGCACTGTGCAAAAGTGTGAATACTCAAGCGTTGTCTTTGGCTGGCCGTCATACAGTTCCGTGGACATGAGACTGACTATGTTCAACGACTGATAGTTGGCCAGCATCTGAGCAATCTCTGTCAGACGTACGTCCTCCTCCACATTATCACCACACTCATCTCTGCTCACAACATCATGCTGCTTTTGAACTATCAACAATAATAAAGAACACGTTTATTCATCCAAAGAAAAACAAACCGACAAACAGATATATACAGATAAAAAACATATCTAGCAAAATCTTCAGGCAAAACTATAGGTGAACGTAAACGTAATGCAAAAGTCCTTCCCCAGCCACAATGCCCCATATGTATGGTGGCAATCTGTTTCCTTAGCCCTCGATCAGACACCAGTTTACACTGCGAGAACATGGACACGGACATGAGGCTAGCACACTACAAGGACTCCATATCCTGCTAATTACAAATGTGGATGCAGTGGTAGCCCAACAATTACGTGAGCCACACACAATTGTTGCCAATCTACTGCATACTATGGCCAACACAACAGTATAGATAATAACTAACAGGTAATTGGCCAGAAGTAAAGGTCCAACGTGATTGACTGGAGCAGTGGTACATTTGCTGGTTGCACAGCAGGTCCAACTCTTCATGAGAACAATGCTCATATTTTGTAAGAATAACATTAAGCTTACATTAATAAAAATAAGAATATTTAATATCAAGAAATTATTAAATCATGACAACACAACAGACTCTAACCGGAGTTTATCAAGCTGAGCGAATGCATTTGCCGGCAAGAGAAGCATCCACTGAGCAGCTTTCTGGGTCAACTGCTTCTGCATGAATTGGCAAATGCTGTCAATTATCTCTGTACATCATCACACATCACCGCCGGCTAATCTCATTCAAAATCAACCTTATGTCAACAAATTGTCATAATAATGTATAATGTGTTAATTATTAAGTAGTAATGTGTATTAATCTGCAGAACCACTAATAGGCTGCATTACAGATCTTGCAAATCCATCAGTCCATCTGTCAATCACATGCTGGATCATAAACCAAAGAAAAAAATGCAGAAAAAAATTATTGTAAATGTTCCCCTCACCAAGAGTAATCTGCATGCCCATTTTCATTACAAAATGTCAAAGATCAAGGTTATTGGATATGGACATCCAAAACCTAAAAAGCTATATATTTCGCATAATCATAAATGTGCAGTGGCAACGTAAAAGATTTTCAATTAAAATTCACAATAAGTAGTTGCATAACTGGACGAATGGCTGCATCTCAATGGCAGTGGGCCAACATCTTCGTTCGTTCGATAACAATAAACTGGTATGTTATCAGGTCAGGTCAGGTAGTCGCGTAGTCGTGAGACCGTAGCGTCACTCTTCCATCGTGACCGCGCTTAATAGCCAGCTTCCATTGATCAGCAGGTGGGTGGTTGTTGTCTCTTCATAGTTGGTCTATCCACCTGCCACGTGGACGACCGGGACGACGTTTCCATGTAGGGTCAGGGAGGCGTCCCTGAGACAATCTGACGCAACTGTAGAGTGCCTTGTGGGCTGGAACTTCGTCGCCAAGCCTCGTTAGATGTCCGAAGATGGCTGAGCGATGGCAACAGATGGTGGTCGATAAAGGAAGGAGACTGGTGCAAGCGGCAATCTCTTCGTTCCGTACGAATTGATGCCATGATATGCCTAGGATGCGACGCTGGCATTTCATGTGGAATGCATCTAGTGATTTGCTGTCTGCCACTGTGAGGGTCCAAGTTTCAGATGCGTATAGCAGCACTGACTGTACCAAGGCGAGGTAGATGCGGAGTTTAATAGAGAGAGATAATCGTTTGTCTTTATTAGTGCAATGCAGCATTGCATATCCATGTGTCACAATATCACCATTCTATAGCTTTCCTAGCAAGAGCTTTGGAAATCAAAACTTCACTTACAGTAATCACAGTAAAACTCGATTGTTAAATTGAAGCAAAAAAGCACTTAAAACAAGTTTTGTATCTTAAATCATCAGAATAACAATTTAATTGGACGAATACCCAGGCACAAGCTGGACAGCTGATAAGAATGGAAAACTCATACCTGATTTACATGACACCAGACTTGGCATATCCATGATGACGACGCCAGCACGAGGAAACACCTGTGAAGGCTTGTTGAGCAGGACCTCCTCGAAGCTCTCAAATGTCAGGAATGAAACAACCAAGTGACGCTTGAGTCGAAGCAGGTTCGGAATGCGATGTATCAGCGTAAGATCGGACGAATGTACCAGAATGCGACACTCCGTCTTAGGCAATGATGCGAGAGACGTGATGTTGAAAGGATCAAACTGTTTGGCTCCGATCTTGAGCAAGTGTCGCTGTCAACAACAAGCCACATGCTCTGCTACAACTACCAGCAACGTCGTGGCAGCGGAGAGAGTACAGGACCAATTGACCACCCCAAATTTATGGCTGTCAAAAAAGTCGAAAAATGTTCTGTTGTCGGAAAACTGTCAATCAAAAGTGCAAAATTTGGGGCCAACCCGAGTTAAGGGAAAAAATAAAATTTGGAGCACCCATAATCTCCTCTGTCGCAAAAATTGCAACTTTCTGCCCACCTACTTTTTTCACCCTTGACACCACTGACTATTACATTTCTGTTGCCAACTTATCCATCAGTATTGCGAGTATGCAGTGAAATATGCGAGTGCTGAATGAATTTATACACTCCAGACAAGCACCCTTACTCCAGGGTGGTTAATGGTTGGTCGTGTTGAATGCACCCGACGACCGTGGAGTTATCGACATGGTACATCCGAGTCACAGTGCTACAGGTAAGCAGTATGAGCACAACTGAAATAAATTTAATTACAAAACATCATTAGCAACAAAAACAACTGTATACTGCTTGCAGATTCAAATCTAGTACATATAATTAACACAAAAAAATTCAGAAAAGATTAAATCAAAACTGGCATTAAATGACATTTTAAACAATTTTTATTTGAGACAATGACAATGGCCTCATAGATAACTGCTTGACTCAAAAACAATTGAGCAGGTTTTATTAGATACAAAGCAAATCACATGACACTTTGACCACTCTTAGTTTATTCATTGTAGATAGGGTTAAATAAGACAGACTAAGAATATATGCTCTACGTAGTAAACTCATCTGAAAGCTATGGAGCATCAGCCAACACTTGCCACCCAATGCACGTGAATGCACCCCACGTTTACCTGCTGGTGCTCAATTTACCTGACCGAAAGGGAAAAAGCTGAGTTGATCTCGGTCATTGGTTACATAGCAAGATGGCTCACCAGTTGCTAGTTCAAAGACAGTGACCTATTTAGATACTAACTGTGCCTAACGTATGGCAAATAAGTTGATCAGAAGCAATGTGTTAACCAATAAAGATAGACCATGACACAAGGCATACAAAGTAGCCAAAAATAAAACTAGACTCACCTCCACATTTTTGCACAGTGGTGAGGAGTCACTGTTGAGCACGTAAACTCGACTTTTAGAAGTCAACCACGGTCCTGTTGCTGACTGCACAGCCTTCACTCCCGCTGCCCCTGTGGTCAATGGACGGGAAGGACTAGCGATGACAGTACCGGCTGGTCCTGCAGGGCTACTCGGCAGTCGGGATGTAGCACCAACCGATGGTCCTGTTGGTGTACCAGGCGCTACTGGCTGGCTCACTGATGTAACTGGACCTGTGGTTCGTGGTCTGAAGCCAGTCCAAGGACCTCGAACAGAACTGGTTGCTGTTGGCTGACTGGGCTGTATCGGTCGAGGTGGGTTCCCTGGTGAGGCACTGACTGGCTGAGCTGGCCCTGGTCGCACACCAGGAACAGGAGGCACTTGGCCGACAAGAGGACTACCGATGCCAGTTGTAGCTGGTGTCACAGGAGCATGGTTACTCGGACTCGTAACAGCGGAACCTGCTGCTGTGGGTATGCTTTGTAAAGAAGCCGTTGAAGAGACTGGTCTAACCTGACGAACAACTGGCCCAGCCAGCCTTGCAGCAGTTGACTGCTGAGTCTCCGGCAAAACTGGCTTCAGGGGGCCAAAAGGTCGGTTTCCTCGATGCAATGAAGACAGAAAAGACTTGAAAGCGGCTGGTGAAACCAAGCTTTGCTGTGTTGTGCCCGGTTCGATTGCATGTGCAAACGCCAGACGAGGCTGAAATGGCGGAACCAATACGGCTGTAGAAGGGACAGGATCAGATGCTTGGCTAAGCTGAGCTCCAGCAGAGACTGGGGAAGGAAGTGATACAGAAGTAGCATTCACTGCACTGGTCGCAGATGCCAGCAAAGTACTTGACGACGTCGATGATGAAAGATACCACGGTGTAGGTGGCGGTGGACAAGATGGCACTGCAGAAGAAGGCACAGAAGAAAAGGACACCGGTGTAGGTGGCGGTGGACAAGATGGCACTGCAGAAGAAGGCACAGAAGAATAGGACACGTTCAATGGAACAGCAACCTCAGGAGGCACGGAATACAAGTTGGCTGGTGGTGGAGGCGGCATGTGCATCAACTGCTCTGATGCCAGCACAGATGAAGTGCATGTGAGTGGCTTCTGGTCAACTGTTGCCAAACTTGCTGACACAGGCGACCTAGACGTCGAAACTACCGAAGCACTTGATACGCCAACTGCACTCGCACGTAACTCGAACCCAACTCCAATACATGACAGTGGAGGCAATGGAGGCGGTGGCATATCTGCAACAGTTGTAGCAGTGACTGTTGCAGTCACAGAGACTGCAGTGATTACTGGCATCACTTTATCAGTGACAGCAGACGTGGATGTTGCTGTTACACTTACTGGCTCTGAGACAGAAGCCGGAGACACATCAGCAGTAGCTGAAGATACCCTCGCATCAGATGGCCCACTTACAGGTGTCATTTCTGTGGTAGAAGCATTGCTGGCACTAACTGACGACAGCAATGCTGATGATGAAGTGATGCTACTAGCAGAACTTGAAACTGATGCTTGCGGCTGATAGGCTGCATTAACAACCGTGGTACAAGTTACATCAGATGCTGCTGTTGACACTACAGCTGCTGACTCTACAACCTTCTCATTCTCCATTCTATCTGCTTCTTCAGCAGCAAATATTTCCTCTAGCTTGCATTCAGCGATGTCGTACATATCCACAACCGAATCCGACAACATTTTCAGGTGTTTGGATGTAGCGGGTAAACTACATTCTGCAGCAGGCGCACCTTTGTTCGAACACTGTTCACCGCACTTCCGAGATATCAGCAACAAAATGCTGGAGTTGATTTTACTCGCAGCAGACGTCAACAAACTGCTGAGTTTCTCTGTGGTTGATTCCGTTTTTGCTGGCTGTTCTGCAGAAACAACTGAGGACAATGAGCCACCACTCTTCACTGCACTGCCAAATACAATGGACACCTTACCAGCAGGTCGTTTAGCCGACCATGCAGCATCGTCAGAATTTTGTCTCACCATGGCAGACTTAGTCTTTGCTGCGGCCACTTTCTTCTTCGCTTCGACTGCTTGGCGAAATGCCCCCATCAATGCATTATTGTTGAGTTTAGCACCTTTTCCTTTACCGGCAGCATCTGCCTCGGAAAACAAATTACTGTCTGGAGTATTCGCAGTGGGGTCAAATAATGCCAAACAAACAGCCCAGAGAAATCCATTTTCTCTCATAACTCTACGAATGCTGAATGATTTCATGTCGGGAAAGCTACAAACTTTCATCAGTAAATCAGTTTTGCCATCAATGACGTGCTGCAAATACGGCCATGTCTTGCGAAAGGGATTATACATGTGACCCGTGGGTACATCAGTTGGGTCAAATGCCATGTCAAAGTTTGACGATGGCCACACACCATATGCATCAGTCATCTCTGACATATAAGCATCTTGGTAGTGACTAGCAGCACGTGCAGCAGCAGCAAGTGCAGCTGGACATGGTTGTGATTCAGAAGCAGTTTTATCAGGTTCAACTGAAACTTCAGCATCAGCAACCCTGTCGACAGACATCGCTTGTGCTTCAAAAACCTTTGGCTGTTCTGTTTCAACAACTTTAGCAGGAACTTCAGTCATCTGACTGGGCACTTCTTCCATGTTATCCAGCAGAACGCCAAACTTCTTCCAACCCGCCTTGCCAGTATCAGTGGAGACTTCATATGATTCTGATGATATGGCAGAAGGAGCTTTTTCATTGGACCTTCCAATCTCCTCAGATGCCAGGTGATTTTTCCGTGAAACTTTTGCAGCATCAGATGTCCTACTTGAAGTCTTTGAGTCTCTGTTTTTCCGGGCATCTGCTAAATATTCTGCCTGCTCTGGTTGTCTTCTATGTGCACTTGCAGCAACATCACGTCTCTGCACATCCACCAAACCTTCTTTTTGAGATGTCTGCTGCAGTGCTGCGGGCCTATTACGCCTTACAGGCTTCTCAATCACATCCTTACCAACATCACGCCTTCTCTTTCCATCCACTAAACTTGCTTTCCGAGATGCCTGCTGTGGTATCGTAGGCTTGCCAGGTCTAACAGGCTCATTAAATACATTGTCACCAATAGCACGCCGTTTCTTTTCTTCCATTAACCTTTTCTTCAGAGCTGCCTGCTGTGGACTCATAAGATTCTTATGTCTAACATTCTTCTCACGTACTTGATCCTCACCAACATGACGCCTTTTCTGTCCATCCAGTAACCCTTCTTTTCGGGCTGTCTGCTGTGGGCTTACAAGCTTTGCATATCTAACAGGTGTCTCAGTTAAACCTGCATCAACATAATGCCTTTTCTGGGCATCCACTAAACTTTCCTCCTGCACTATCTGCTGTGGAGTGATAGGTTTCCTGCTCACAGGTTGTTTGGGTGACTTTGTTATGCTCTCAGCATTTGTTTCACGAAGAGTGGCTGCACTGATTGCAGACAATGGATGCATCTTCATAGCAGCATTCTTAGCACTTATTTCGGAAACTGTGTTCATGGAATTCACCTCAAAAACTGCAGATCCACCAGGTACCGTCAGTGAAGACAATGGATGCAGTTTCTTTGCAGTACTCTCAATAGCATCGTCCAACGTGTCCGATGACAGCTGAGACATTCTCCCATCAACCAAATTGTTATTCTTTGCATCAGCAATTTCCTCAGCATCAACTAACTCTATCTCTATGACAGGCAGTGCAGAATTATCACCATCACTGCTCTTAACGTCAGCAGCAAGTAGACGATTCTCAAGAACCACAGGGGCCATTGTCTCCAGAGAACACTGAAATGAAGATATATAGCAATGATCATGTATCACACCGTACAACTGACTGCTTGGTTCATACCACTCATCAACAATGCTCAAACCGGTTGACTCTGCGTCCACAGCAGACTTTAACTGATCTTCATGCCTCGCAGACTCTCCAGATTCGACTTCGTCAATGACAGCACGGCCGGTGTCAGCACAGTTCACAACAATGTTGCCATCCTCATCGTACAGCATGAAGTCCGGGCTGTCTTCTTCTTCTTCGTACTTTGACGGTGACGTCAGGTTGTCTCTGGCTGACATGTCAGCATCTGCATCTCTCCGTCCTGCTCTCCGCTTATCACTTCTCTTCCAGTGGATATCATCATCCCTTTCTCTATCTGTCGTCAAATACTTTGTGCCATCTTGATGCACTCTTCTAGTTTTCTGGTACCTCTCATGGCCATAGTCATCATAACCTTGAGGTAATTTACGCTTTCTTCGTGTATCTCTTCTGTGGCGGTCAGAATGGTCACCATTAAACCTCGCCATCTCATCTTCTACATCTTCAAACAATTCAGACTCATCCAGTTCAAAAAACATATCATCACGGTCATATTCAACATTCCTTTGCCATCTGCTTTGGTCTTTCTTCCTAGCAATGTATGAAGTTAACTTCAACCGTTTTGCACGTCGATCGTCACATGTGACATTATCTGCATAAGCTTCAGTCTCCCCTGGTCTGACATTCGACTCATTGCAATAATCCACACCTTGAAAATGTGCATCAGACTTGACACACAGATAGTCAACATAACGACAAAACATCCTATAGAGACCATTGGTAATGCAGTCAGACTGAAGAGAAGATCCAATAAAGATATCAGGCGGGTCAGTGCACTCGATGCCCATCTCTGTCATCAGATAGCAAAGTTGACTTGACAGCCAGGAACAGGCATCTGCAACAAAGCCACCAACCGATGGATATAACAAGCTCACAGATGTACTTGAATTATCCCTCCACGTATTCAAAACAACCTTCTCAAGTGGTTCTTTCAAGGCCCACTGATGCAAGCACAGCATGTGAACGTGACTGACCAAGCCACACTCGATGAAGTGACCATCACAATATGTCTGAAAGGACAGCTGACCAAGCCGGCTAGATGTTCTGTCACGATACGGGGAACGTACAGAAGTGAAGCGCGGTTGCTTGCCGATGAAAGCACTGTTGAGATCTCGGATGAAGCCGTGCTGCTGAGCCGTTGTGAGATCGTCAATCTCGCATAGACTAACCAGCATCATTGGGTCATCGGGATCTTTGTCCAGCACGACAAAATAGGAAAGATCCGACAGATGATGAGAGAATTCCAGTTTGTCACTCGTCTGATAGTTCATGAATGGAAAGCCATCTTTGTAGCCTGACAACTCGTCATAGACTTTCCGCTTTCTTTTGCGGGGAATGTGCACTTTTGTAATGGGTCTCTTTGACCTATGTTCCATACCACCGATGCTGGTTCGAGAACGTTCTCTTAGCGCTGTTGCACGTGGTGCATCTGCAGCTTCTGCTCGACGTTTTCTGCTGCACTTCAAAGGCGAAGCATTTAACTGTATCTCCTGATTTAGGCGGCTTTTCTCACGAATTTCTGTTTCTGTGGCAGCACCCTTCTGAATATTACGCAGACTGTCAGCACTGGCCACGTCAACATTTTCATGAACAGCCATCTTGCGAGCGAACTCCTGCAGCTGACTTACAGAACTCTGTGCTGGCGTCTCGGCTCCATTTTCTACAGCAGCTTTCAAGGCTTCGTTCACTCCGAAGTAAATCGACGTTGACGGCACATCTGCAGACCGTCGTGGGTCACACGAAGGCAGGATTAGCACCTCAAGAAGTAGACCTTCTAACTCGGCCTCTGACCTCACCTTCAGGACTGTTCCACACAACAACAACTCACAGTGCACAGATACATTTGCCATTATGGTACTTTCATAGGTACCATACCAGTAACTTCTGTCAGACAGTGCTAACATGCAAAGAAAATTCCCCCATATTAACTGAATGACACTTGCACAAAGTTGTTTTAAAACTGTCAACTATCCAGTACTAGGTAGAAGATGCCACAAGAAATCTGAGCTAATGCTCATGAGACGCGCGAGAGCCTATAGCAGTTCCTGTTCGCAGGTTGTCTTGGTCTGTCTCTATCCATTTCGTCGCAATTCAAGCTTCTGCAGCGAAACATCATTTAAAAAATCACATAAACCCCCCTTTTTAGCATTCAAGATCATTCAAAGTCATCAATGTTGGCATTCCTAAGAAGCTCATCGCCAGTGCTTGTTATGATAAGCAGCATGTCTGTGTCTATCTGCAACCATTTTTATGCCAGGCAAGCCAACAGCACTTTAATAACCACTTTTAGAGGGGTACCCCACATTAACACCCGCCTCCTTAAACCTAGAGGGTCCAGACTTTGACCACTAAAATCTACATTCAATAGTGAAAATTTCATAGGCAGGTTGTCTTGGTCTATCTCCAGCCATTTCGGCGCAATTCACTCTTGAAAAGCGAGTTGCAGCCCAAAATCGCAAAAAAATCACTAAAAGCCCCTATTTGGGGGGTTCAAGGTCATTCAAGATCATCGATGTCAACATTCCTAAGAAGCTCGTTGCCAGTGCTTGTTATGATAGCAGCATGTCTGTGCCTATCTGTAGGGACCAACTTAATTCACGATTTCACGGCCGTGACATTTTCCGTGAAATTGACCTCCTTCCGTGAAAAACGCTGATTTCCGTGCAAACCGTGATTTTTCGTGAATTTTAGCGCTTTTAGTGTAATTTATGACAATTCCAGAGTTTTATCAGCAGCTTTTTTACGGATGTTGCTGTTTGCTACGTGTCGCACTTCAGCACTAAGTAGTTGACATTGACTATCACCACACCTCGCAGCACCAGGGGAAGCCCAACCATAATGATGCAGCAGTTAGGATGGAGCACCCTGGAGGAACGAAGGAAACAGGCCAGAGCTGTCATGATGTACAGAATAGTCCACGGTCAGATTGCTATACCAGCACCAGTCTACCTCACTCCAAACATGCAGAGCACAAGAGGACATGGTAGCAGGTTTTGCATTCCAGCTGGGTGTGTTGATGCCTTTAGACACAGCTTCTTTCCAGTTACCATC
>Ga0209367_1007819_pt1 | contig 14699 bp, 10 predicted proteins | sample WorMetLIZISLAND2_FD_187412 | JGI IMG/M metagenome (GOLD analysis project Ga0209367, IMG submission 187412) | Marine gutless worms symbiont microbial communities from Max Planck institute for Marine Microbiology, Germany - Olavius geniculatus... ... | reverse complement strand
GGGCGAAAGGGGGAAGGGAAGGGGAGTGGTACGGAGACGAGGCCCTTCCCCCAACTGCAATTTCTGGCTACGCCATTGCGTACAAGGTGCTGCATAACAAAGTGGAATATGTCTTTTTCATGCTGCATATTGATTTCCGCTGTGCGTTTCACTGATTGACGAGAAATGCTAAACTCGGATTCTGATGACAGCTTTGATCGGTACGCGTGCCCCACGTGACGACCGTTGATATTTTGCTGTGACGAGTTTTATAGCAAGTTTTTTTTTATCACGGAGTGTGTCAGTGAGAACATGATTTTGAAAATCGATTAGTACGAGTATTTTGCAAAGATATGGATATGATATGCCTAAGTTTGGTGGCATATGTTTTTGACTCACGTCACACTGTAATTATAGACATCTTGCTACTTATTGCAGCATCTTCTGTGATTGAAATGCCTCTGTTAGTGTCACGCAGACAGACTACTCGTAAATAATCGATCGATTTTTGAGTCATTTATTGAGTAATTATGGCGCCTAAGAGTAGCAGTGGATAGCGCTCAGCTTTAAGCCTACTGAAAATAAATTGCATGTTAAACGCTTAATTTATTGGCCGTTGTTGTGCGTATAGGTATAGCGTATTGACTTATCAGCAGTCTTTGCTAGTCTATCTAGCAGGTTTCCATTACATGTTACGAGAATATTTCCTGAATATTGCTGCGACGATAAAGCTAGATGTCGACTTCGTAACGCTGTTTTCATAAATTGTCATGTCGCATAAGCAACGCAGTAAGCGTGTCGCTGTAATACGAAAAGTTACTGACTTAATAGGCTTATTTATGTTGTTATTTGTTATTGATAAGACGTAACTGGTGTAATTTTTTAATGACTGTGTATTGTTGGATAGCTGTACTTCTTGCTGTACTTGGCATAATTTATTATGCGCTGAACATCTTGTCAAGGAACAGAGGCCTAATTTGTTTTAAATTTTCATGCCTCATGCCTGTATAGACTTACTTATAACGTCACTCGGGTAAGCCAACGTATACGTATGGTGCATGGAGTTGTTTCTCGATAGAATAAATGCTAAACTGTTCGCTGCTTTGCTGTACAGCAGATTTTATTTACAACTCGTGAATAAAAATACATGTATATATAAAGGCAAAACATTTAAAACAACAACGTTACTTCAAGATTGTCTCTACTGTACATAGATAAATGCACAAAACATCAGTTTATACAGTACACTTGTTTACGGCAATATTTAAAAAACTTGCACATCGAAAACAGCAAAAATCACAAAAGGTGATATTGCCCGCATCACACTGACTATGTGGGGAGACCAACTGATGTTTTGTGCATTTATATTTGCGGTTTTATTACTATAATACTGTTTTCCTACTGGTGATCAGTTAGAAAGATATTGCGCCCCAGAAACCACAAAAAAGGCATATATAAATAAAATTTTTTGCGTATATTTCACCCATTTGCCGAGAAGCTCCCCTTCGAGGGATTTGCATAAAATTTTGCATGACTAGTCCCCTCGCCGACGTAATCAACAGTGCCAAATTTTATTTCAATCGGGTCAGCGGTTTTGATTCTGTGGGGGTCGAATTTTTGGCTTTCCCATAAGAAAGAGAAGTCGCCGTTAACACAGGGCGTGAACTACCGTTCAGTCTGTGATAACACAACAACAGTCTGAAAGAAAGTCATACATACTACACATGCCCACCCAGGCGCGTTAGGCAATCAGCCAGTTCAAGTATATAATAACTGCAAAAAAGCAAATGAAAAACGCATCGTTTAATCGTCCACGGCTTTAGCGGCGAAACAAAATCACGCGGTTCAGTATAGCTACACAAGCACATATCAGAATAGGTTCCTATAGGCTAGTTTTGTAGCACACAGTCCAAACTCCACTATTTTGATTTGTTAAAGACATTTTGCTATAGACTCGATTTGTTGCAGTAAAACACCAAATCGAAATAATTAAAGTTTGAACTTGGTCAGTGCTTACTACGGACCCTTAGCCAAATTTGTGTATGAAAACGCATAAATTTTGTTGTAATTTTGGGGCATTTAACTGTGGTTCTACCGTTCTAAACCAATAATGCTTAGGAGCGGGCGGGCCAACGTTAAAACGTGTGGTCGCAAAATGTTCTAGGAAAAATCGCAAACAGTAGTAAACAATTTAGAGATAATCTAGCCTTCTTTACCCCTTTACTATATAGCCTAGTCCTGATTCTCTGCAGTCTTTAATTAATTCACCGGGTTTATACTCACGTAAGAATGATCATCGACAGTAATTAATTACAAAACAAAACAAAATAATTTATAACAGCGACGGCGACAGGGTGGTAGGCCTAACGGCGATGTGGATGGGTCCCACTCTGAGTATGTACAAGAAAACTCTCCCGACTCGGCGAGTGACGAACAAGAATAACAGTCCAGTTCAAGGCGGGAACGCTTTCAACGCTTTCTGTCTCTACGGTTGTTCGGATGAGCAGTAAGCTGTGGAATGCAGGAATGGAGGAAAACAACAATCATACATGTAGAGTGTAGACCTACAGACTTTCAAATGCCATTTCCTCAAATTTCTGCGCATACAACCGACATCAGTGATCCATGCAGATTATTCGAAGTCTCGTCTCAGTCTGTGTAGGTTTTTTTCACACATGTACTGAGAGTCGTGCCGTTCGTTAATGCAGCGTTATTGCGATCACCTGGAGCCGTCTGCATCAACTTTGATACTTCTGTCTTAGTTGCCTTCATCTCCACGTTATAAATACAGACAGCGAATACGAATGCATAACTTGAACAGAGAACAATAACTCATTCTCTTTCTACTTCACGTAACAAAAACTCCTCGCCATGCGGCGGCGGTTACAACGAAAAACGCTCGAACCCGTTTAGTTTTAGATGTTGACATTTAGGAACTGGAAGTCCGGCCTGAGTTGGGAGTTGACATCACACGGGAAAGGCAATACGGTGAAGGAAGCGATCGGTATGAGGAACTGGGAACGAACGCCCAATCAGCTGACCACCGCCCGTGCCGCTTTCTGCCACTGGTCAACCAACTTGTAGCATTCCGTGTGACCTATACAGTAAGTGTACACCACAAGATAATTATCCACGACCAGAGTGACCATGTACGCTATAATTATTCAGTTTGTTAAATATCGACTAGCCAATACAAACTAATTTCTACCAAGACTGCGTCTATCAGAACTCAATAAAAAATTGCAAATTAACATGCCTTGACCAAAGTCTGCATTACCGGTAATATTTTCTCACAAAATGTCTGGAGAGTTTCGTTTAACCCGCTTTTAACTGCGTTGCCAATAGCCATGGAAGCTAAAGTTTAAGTAAGTCTTGTTGCTCAGTTAGGCATAGACTAACATCATTTTAATTTGTCTCGTTTTACGCAGCGTTATCATAGGTCTTAAAAATAATAAATTACAGATTCATACGATGTCTCAAAACACCTACTTTTACGCGTCAAGTGACTGTTCGCATTTTTATTTTTGGCAAATATATAAACCTAACAGAAAAGGGAGCAATGAGCTATAAAACTGTCGACCAAATGCCGACATATTGTGCGGTCGTCCGTCTCACTTTCGATCGTTTGAGCTGAAAATCTTGCACTGGGGAACGTGCACGCCAATTCTGGTTTTCCCAAGTGTCTTCGTTTTCAAGTTATAGGGGCCCGTACGCAACGGACGGACAGACAATATTTGCAGGCCATTGCGGCCTCTTTGGACGGCCATAGCACACAGCAGACAGCAGACTGTTCAGCACGGTAATCGCATAAAAAGAAACTGCGCAGCCTGCGCGTACTAGATCTTGGCAGAGAAAACAATCGCGGCGTTGCGCGTACATAAAGAATGCATGAGACCTGCGAGTATAGGAGGTTATAGTTAGGACCTACCTAGCGCACGTGCGAGCTCGCCAGCCTCGAGGCTTTCCAGGATAGGTTCATCGGAGACGAAGAAGCTGTGCTTGGCAGCATCTCGTCGTCCGACGGCTGCCAGGATCAGCTCGACACAGCGCGGCTGATCGTACGCGATGGCCGTGTACAGCGCTGCCACGTAGCGATTAGCCTCGGTCAACGCTTCCTGGTCGAAGAACATCGATTTGTTCCTCGATATCAGATACGCCCGCTCGACGATATCTGCATATCAAAAGATAAGAAAACGAATTTTGGACACTTCGATGGGTGTCAAAAATTAGTGTTGTGCACTGTACAGTGGCATATACGCTATTGACGGCGGCCGCAAGCGTGAGCAAGAAGACAATCCACGACAAGCAATGCATGAAGCATAGGCTATGCGCTAGCTTATGCCCAAATTCCATTGCACCACTTAGCCACAAAGTCCACAGCGCAACAAAGTCCGTCGAGGACTTGTGGCAAAATTTGTAAGCTATTGCGGCCTCTTTCGACGGCCATGGCACACAAAGCAGACAGCTGAGTGTTCAAGACTCGTCGCAACCATCTGGACATTGTCAAAATGGTTTGAACTTTGAAAGCCCGAAAATTCGAAATTTCCCGTGACATATCTGTTTCGTGGTTTGCGTCCGCGAGTTTCATGGTCCGCGTAATGGAATTTGGGCTTTACCTAGCTTTCTATACGCAAGAGCTAGTTTGCTAATTGCTAATTTACTAACCCGTATTAAAAGAGAAAATGCAATTATAATAAATAAAGTACGGTTGCAACTGTAGGCCTACGTAAACCGACGTTGTCGCAGTCTGAAAGGAAAACCAGAAGAAGTCGTCGGAAGGCTAGGAAGACCAGAGGGACTTTGCCGTAAAATTGTTAACGGACACTTCTACATTAACAGTACTTTTCCTGCCATCTCTCCAGATGTGCCACAAAAAGTTGGGTCGTTAAGAATTAAATTATATCTCACCTACTGTTTCCTGAAACGTTTTTCTAAAGTTCGAATCTAGCGGACTAAAATTACTGATTCTACTCTGAGTTGCGTTATGCGAAAATTGCGAATGTTATTTTACAAAAAGTAAGTGAAGAATATAGACTACGCCAGTCAAAAACGAAGCACGAGCAGTAGTTATGGAGTAAACCAAAAACAGAACATTCGACTCACCGTCGAGAGCGAAGTATTGCCTGAGGATCTCATAACAGGCGGACTTTGCCATAAGCTCAGACAGGATTGCGGCGTATCCCTTCATTGCCGCATATTCAAGACACGTCATCTTACCGATCTTCAGCCGTATACTCACCGCATGCCCATCCTGCACAGCACAGAGCCATAAAACTCGTCAAACAAACGGTTAATATAACAAGAAGCCCAGCTATCGCTAAGATAGCCGACCGTACTGGTTGTCAGTGACCTTCAAAATCATTCAAGGTCGATGATTTTCATTTCATTTAAAAGGACGTATGCCATTTCCCATTTGTGATCAGTAATAACCTTGGCCGTATCTCACTGTTTCCGAGATATGGCCAGTTTTTTTATTGAATTTTCTACCCTTTCTATTCAACCCCCAATTTGAAAATGTTTCCTTGCACTAGATAGCTGAAATTTTGCACGTCTAAGTTTAACACACATGGCTAATTATTCGTTAAGAAGTTTTCCCTTACGATTTACAGAGGGACAGACCGACAGACAGACGGACGACAACTCGTACCAATAGCTCGACCGTTACTTAAGCACAGAAGGCAAAAAAACACACATTCACAAAAAGTCGTGCTAAAAGAAGTAAGACATGGAACCCGCTTATAATAGGTAATAGGCTACAAAAGCACTGTTTTGGGGCCAGTCGGAATGCAACCCTACATAGACCTATTATACGTCACGTCGAAATTGCCACTGAATTTCCTGTTGTTTTTTCGTTTGGGATTCCGCCGTTCAGAAGTACTTGGCAAATTACGAACAGGAAAAATAAGACATTTTATTGCACAGTTGTGCTAATAAATCGCAATCCACCTTTTTATTTGACCGTCCGTCCTACCCATACGGGCTCCTTATGCAAACACAAAAAGGCACTTAAGTTTTTGGTCTGCACATAGTTAAGGTGACCATTAAAAGTGTTGCATGTTTTGAAATTTATTTGCTTTAAAGGTAAAGGTAAAAATCGTCAATTTATATAGCGCATCGTCGCGTACACGCCTCTAATGCGCTTTCGTCACTGACCAGAGCCGCCGGTCGCACAGCCACCGCGTGCAGCCTGCAGACACAGGCTGGCGCAACGGCCAGGCCAGACAGCCCCAGTCAGCTGTACTAAGGTCACCACCTCCCGTAATTCATATAAATTGGTTACTACTCATTTAACCGACCCCGGAGGGATGGCAGGCTGAGTTGGCCTTGTTGGTTGACTGATAGCGGACGCCTTACCCACAAAGGGTCAAACAACCATTCGTCAGTCTATCGCAGGATAGGGAAAGTTCGTCGGCCAGGGCCGACGTTCTAACGACTATGCTACGCCACCATTGTAATGTAATGTAATTACCACTGTAATGAATAAAGAGCTTAAAAATTGGTCTAGACGTTCCCCAGATGAGGTGCGCCAATTTTTAGCTCAACGTCCGCAAGTAGATATGTCGGCACCGGGTCGGCATATTATGTTTTTGGTTATTTTCAAAATGCTTACGAGCTGCTTGCAGTCGGTACCTGGACAAGCTGAAGGAACAGTTCCAAGTCGTTGTTGTAGACCGCTCGCTCGAGCGGTGAGTCGAACGTGTCCGGTGGAGCGTAGACCGAGGCCGGGATGCGTCCATAGTACTCGAATATACAGCCGGGCATCCTGCCGAGGGTCGGCGTCTTCTTCCGCGTCGCACTCCTGTCTCACACACCATCACAGACCACGCGAGCATAATTATAAGAACAAGACACTGCACTGCTGGAGTGGATAAGCGAGTACGCAGTACAAACATATACCACTCCAGACAGAGCGGTATCGTACTTAAACCACGCTCGGATGGCATAGACTACGACGTCTTTTGCTTTAAGACGCACGACTGCAGTCAATTAAGGTTGTAAAAACAGTACCAGCGCAAACTGAGTGCGGTTCAATAACTAGAAGGGCACGCGGAGAGCGCAAGCCGCAAACCCCCCTTCAACGCTATGCCATTTTCTAGCTGTGCATGCCGGATTTAGATGCTTTTGCTGATCCGGATCACGACATCTTCTTGTTTCTGTCACGTCGTATTGTCTGGTCCACCATGGTTCCGCAAACCTTGCAAGCCTAAACTTCAGCCTATAAACGTACGTGTGGGTTTCAGTATATACTAAATTACTACATTTTTATTGCTGTTTCCTGTGGACATTGTTGGGTACCACGCTGAGCGAGAAAGTGAGTATAGTCGAGAAAGTACAGAAAAGAAGGCTGCCATACTGTGGTCATATCATACGAATGAATAAGGAAAGGTATCCAAATATATTTTGTATAGAGAAGTCCATGAAACCAGACCAAGAAGATGACCTAGAAAGAAGTGGATCGACAACATCCAGGAAAGAAAAACTGCTCGGAGATGAGACTATCACATCGAGGCGGACAGATTTGCACCCGACAGAAACAAAATTAATGGATATGCTGTCAACGCGCGTCGACTATGTATTTGTCGACAGGACATTGAGTCAAATTTGGCCTAAGTGTTCTAAATCAGTTCAAAAAAACAGTAGCAGCAAAGCTGGACAGCTAATCATTCTCTAAACATGCTAATGACTAAAACACAGTTGAAGGCAACGTTGCAAATTGTGTCAATAACAAAAATTTGAGATAGTCCTACACTAAGCCTTACTTTGGCCCAAATGATTTAGGCAAGTCGCCACTCGACCATACAAAGTAATGTAGAGCAACTGTTATAATGCGCGAAAAAAGAGTATCTCGATTCTCTAGTCTGCATCTTATTATTACATAAGATTACTTACATGTCCGGCTTAACGACTGGCATGTGCTGACAGACTACAAATTTGACTGTGTTTACATTCTCTGCACTGCAATAGCGAGCGGCTTGGTGCCGCAAAGTTCATGGACAACTTTCCAGAAACGGCGGATATCTACCATCTATACGTCATTGCCTACAGGTTGCAACTTTCGTCCCGATCAGTGCTGGACCGAAGGACGTTTTTCTGCTGACTCGACAACCCTTTCGATTAATCGGTTGACTAAATAGCAGACGTAGTTAACAGGTAAGACTAAAAAAGAAACTCGATGGTAATGCAGATTTTGAGTTTTTCTGACCTCTCGTTTATTTTATTTCGCAATTTTAATTCAGTCTTAAAAAAATAATCACAATTTTCTATTCTATTATGACTAAAAAAGTTTCAATATATCGAGCACTACAAAGAAATAATTATAGGCCTACGAAATATTTATAGCTAGAACGTAAAACAATACATGACTGTTCACAGTGTTTAGTTTTTAAAACTCCATCAAAATCAAAGATGGGGGTCTTGCCTTCGTGGTTGAGCGTGTTCCAATGGTGTAAACAATTAGCTTTTTTGTTATTGTCCATTGTAGATTAGGCCTACCGTAATTCTAAAGCACGTGGGAAATATGAGGTTTAAAGCGCTTATTTTCTATACTCAGCACAACTCTACGATCTGAGCTAAAACTTCGTTGCAGCGGTGCCGCCAACTTGCAGCTAAATCCGGTCGCAGCAGCGGTTAGGCCTATAAAAACAGCTGATGCTGCTGCTGCTGCTGCAAGCAGTTTACCTGGCGATGTTGACGTCCGCAACACCACCGCGGCTGCAGCTATAGGGCGTTAGCATCGCACTCGTCTGCCAGCCAGGTAGGACTAACTGACGGACTGACTGGGCAGATGAACGAGTATTGGTGTCAGTGAGTTATGATCCACTGCTATCTCTTGTTTGCCGATAACTTATCACTATCCACACTCCATAGCATTGTCCTAGAGTCAGTGCAACGCCAGAATAGTAAGTAAGATCATGCAGGTGGACGTGGCCTTTTCAACTTGGAGATGTGACGTGACCAAAAAGTGATCATAAATTCCGCGCTATAAGTAGCAAACACCGTGTGTACTATTTACGCTCCTTCACAGTAAATGACAAGTTGACAACTTAAGTAATTTTCCTACCGTGGTAGTGTCGCAGACTCACCGAACGTGCGTCGCCTACATTCACTTTTATCCTCCATAACCTAATCGCTCTGCAGTGCTAAGCTTAAAGCTTAAAGCTATAGTAGTGTCTGCTTGGTAGTGGAGTACCCTGGAAATAACGCGTACTTTCACTTTCGTTTTTTAAAAAGGCTAAAATTTCCCGTGGCTTTTCATCTTGCGGCTCGTCCCCTTTTCGCTCTATGATTAAAAATCACCTTTCAGGCAAATGCGATTTCAGTATTAATTTCAGTTTTTGTCATATTTGCCAGTTTTTGATTTTAAGTGGCAGCTTGCCTGCCATTTTTTTCCAGTGCAAATCATTCGTCATAAAATATTATTATAATTTTATTATCATCATTATCATGCGTTTATTTAGATAGGCTACACAAAAAACATATATATGACGCCAAACGGTTCAAGCCAAAAATCCGTTCACAAAAATGTCATTTGTGGCAAATGTGAAGCATGTGTGCTAGTCTGTCAAAGGTTTTCTTATTTAGACTTGAACGTACAGAGTGATATAAAAGTTCAACAAGTTAGTGAGTAAACTCGTGCAGCAAAACAATTTCAAACACAAGTTCTGTATATCCAGCGCCAGAAATTTTTATTGGAATAAAAACAGTTACCGATTTACAGGCGGTATAACGTGCTCCTGTTACAAGTAGGTCTACCTGAAAGATGTAAGCAGTAATTAATCATACTTTCTTGAAAATCTCGGATATTGCAGAATGAAAGACACTGGGCTTATATTAGGCCTGCAACAGTGCAACTGCATAAGTTGGGTCATTTGGAAAAAAAACAGACGAATGTACAAATTATAAGCATCATGAAAACATACATCAGCCACTGCCACAACACCAAGTAAAAGAAAATTTCTTTTAATTAGTTGAGTACCTAAGTCAAACGATAAAAGCCTGCTGTTTAAACTATGTTAGCCAAACGTTGTAGCTGTAACAAAACTCCGCAACTTAACCAAACTGGTCAATGACAATGTTCGTATGATAATCAGGGTTTTTTTTTATTTTAGCAAATACTCTATATATTATAGTGTTGGTCATGCATATCAGGCCTATGCACTGCAGACTAAAGGTAAACATCTAGGTTCGCATGGGTGTAATGCTGTTGATTTTTCTGTTGTTTCTGTGTGGCTGCTGACCATAAGGAAATCCGTCCGTTTCGGCAATTGCGTTGCTGACAACAGACGGCATGCGACTTGCGGTTGGAAACCGGCGAACAGTTAGCTTAGTCTGCCGCTTGGAATCAATAAATAAAAATAATTAATAAATACCAAATAAAAATGAAAAAAAAACGGAATTACATAACTAATTCAATTCTTATTCTTCCTCTTTTTTTATCTCTTCTTTCTATTCTTTACATTTAAGCTAGCTGTGGCCTATAGGGAATGTGCAAAGCGCTACCTCAGTGACCCGTCACTCAGTTAAAACAGATTTTTTACGCGCGAAAGCAGCTACTGCTTTAGCGCGTCTTAGCCATCGCAATTCTGTCCGTCTGTCTGTCTGTCCGTCACACAGGTGGATCAGTCAAAAATGGTGCAAACTAAGATCATCAAGTCTCCACCGTCGGCTGCCTGGAAGACTCTAGTTTCAGGATCCGTAAAACTTTTCTATAAATTCGAAAAAGATCACCCCAACCGAGGGCTATACTAAGTAACGAAAATTTAGACCCGGCATATTTATAAGTGAAGAATGTTTGGAAAATGAATTACAAAATATATAAGAAACAAAATGAACAAATAAAGGGCGAGCGGAGAAAATGTTTAATCTTTGAGAACAATCGGCTACGTGAGCGAAACTAGTGACAAGATGACAACTCACTGATTTAGGCGCGGTATATGTAGAAGCGATTACTGAAACATGCAGGTAGGCCTACTGTGTATATACAGCGGATTTTAAAACGAACAGAACGATAGCCGCATAAAAACTAGGTAGCTTTTCGTACCTGTACAATGTGCAGTCAGTGCAGACTCGTGTAGTGATATAATGTCATTCGACAGCGTCTAAGCTTATACAATTTGACTGCATGCGGACAGTGGACGGCCTCATCGTGTGTATAGCCATGCACACAATACGGACATAGGCCTATAGGCCTATGCGTCAATATCTAGCAGCATTCGTGCGCCGCCAGCAACGTCATTGATCCCGGCGCATGGTGCTCGCCTAACCTTGGGCAAACACAGCTCGATTGAACTCAAATATAGATGTGTCTCTTAAGCTTCGCGTACACGTCGCCCATTTATTGACGCGCTACAGCTTTGCTGTAGGCGTCTATGGCACGGCTGTCGTTCATCTGTCTGTCTGTGGGTCACGAATGTATTGTGGCCAAGCGTTAGGTCGTAAAGGAAAAATTTTGCACGAATAATTAGTTCTCTGTCGAGGCTCTCGGCGTACAAAATTTTGGGAATGCAGTGCAAGAAAAACATTTTCAAATTTGGGGTTGAATGGAGAGGGGTAGGAAAATGTGCGTTTTAACGGAAAACTGGCCATATCTCGAAAACTGTGAGAGATAGGGCCAAGGTTACTATTAATCATTAACAGAAAGTGGCATACGCCCTTTCCGATAACATAACAAAAAAAACTGAGCTAATGCTCATGAGACGCGCGAGAGCCTATAGCAGTTTCTGTTTGCAGGTAATCTTGGTCTTTCTCCATCCATTTCATCGCAATTCACTCTTTTGCAGCCAAAAATCGCCAAAAATTACTAATACACCTATTTTTAGAGTTTAAGGTCATTCAAGGTCATCAATGTTGACAATCCTAAGAAGCTAGTTGCCAGTGCTTGTTGTGTTAAGCAGCATGTCCGTGCCTATCTGCAATTATTTTTACGCTAAACGAGCTAATAGCGCTAAAATAACGTCTTCTTAGAGCAGGTGCTCTTTTTTCCCCTTCGTTCGAGGGGACCCCCGTGACCCAGCGGCACAAAATTTTGTCACGAAATACTAGAGACTCTAAGCTATCATACGGTGCCTGGTCTTCAAACGGTACCGGGTTATGACAGACAGACAGACGGACAGACAGACAGACAGAATTACCGTAGCTAATACGCCCTATAGCAGCTAGCTCTCGCGCGTAAAAATCATCGATCTTGAATGACTTTGATGGTCAGTACTGCAACAGGAACTGTACATGCTGTAGCGCGTTTTTCCTTGCGACAGCTGGGCTTTCTTTTTACGTACACAACAGGCAACAGCAAAACTGTGCGACTCGGTAACTAAGACATTCATAGGTGTGTACTGTGTAGTCCATAGACACGTCTGTTTGCGTAAACATGTTGCATGTTTACCTATTTACCATAATGTCACCGTCACAATATTTCTTGTTGGGCGTTAGCCTTTCTGGCAGCCTGCCACAGTGCCACACGTATTTAGACAGAGCTTGATGTATAATTACGTTGTAATGTATCGAGTCCAATGTGGCTCTCCAAACTCTCTCTTCCTCACTCTGCTTCGAGGTCGTTCACGGATAAGTGAACAAGTAGGCCAACTAAGCTTGTTATCATGCACGTTAAAGGCAGTGCTCAAACTACAAGGTTAACCAAAAAATTGTCACCACTTTAGGCCTATGTGTTTTAGCTTCATCAAATATTAACCAATTTTCAAAAGTTGTTCACTGTCAAAATCAGAAAATTTGCAATAGCACTATTAGATCCCACCACACCTCAAGTGTGTCGCTTCACTACTTTGTGTCTTTTGTGAAAGCATATCACAACGCGGCGTTTCGTTGATCGTGCCATTGCTCAGTGTTGTCGCCGGCTTCAGTGCGTCGTCCAGCGGCAAGGCGTCACATTTTGATGTAAAAAAACTGCATTATGTGACAGTTACATTAGGCAATAAGTAAAACAAAAAAGTTATTTCTGTTCTTAATTTTTACGCGCGAAAGCAGCTACTGCTTTCAGCCCGTCTTAGCCATCGCAATTCTGTCTGTCCGTCCGTCCGTCCGTCTGTCACACGGGTGGATCAGGCAAAAAAGGTCCAAGCTAGAATCACCAAATCTTCACCATCGCTGCCTGGAAGACTCTAGTTTTAGGAACCGTAAAGCTCTTTCATAAATTCGAAGGGGGTCACCCCGAACGAGGGCGCTAAATGAGAGGGGCTTGGCAAAATTTGTGATTTTTGGCCAATAAGTCGCTGTGTCTCAGTAACGGTGCGAGATAGGGCCTAGGTTACTATTAATCACTAATAGGAAGTCATGCACTGGCTCTCGATTGGCGTCCAATTCAATGACTTTGAATGACCTTGAACGCCAAAATAAAGGGTTTTGTGGATTTTTGGCGATTTCGGGCTGCGAGACACATTTCAAAAGCGAATTGCGCCGAAACCAATTAAGACAGACAAGGATAGGCCGCATATGAAATTTTTAGCATTGAACCTAAATTTTGCCGATTCAAGTCTCGATTTTCTAGGTTCAAGGAAACCTGCGCACGAGGGCATCACAGAGCGGTACCCCCGTAAATGTTGTGACGAAATGGCTGGAGATAGACTGACAGTTTGCGAACAGGAATTGCTATAGGCTTTCGCGCGTCCCGTGAGCGTTAGCTCAAATTTCTTGTTAGAATGTGTTGTTATGTAAGTCTTTTTTTCAATTTTTGTTTTAACGACACTGATATTTAATTCACAGGGTAGTGCAGCGACACATATATTGAGGTGTGTTGGGATCTTCAGTGAGTGTTATTAAAAATTTTCTTCTGATTTTGACAGTAAAAATATGGAAATTGATTGATATTTGACGAAGTTAAGACGTATAAAATATGGTGCCAATTGTTTTGGTCCACCCTGTATAGAAGTGCGTCGCGGTCCAAAGGCGTTAGATTATAAGGTGCCGAACGGAGTGCGGTATCACGGTATGTCACTGGCAGCCGCTCTACGTATTACGACGTTGATATAAAGCACTGCTAGAGTGAGTAAGCACGACTACGCAGCACGAGTATATACCACTCCAGACAATGCGGTGATAGCTAGATACTCAAACCACGCTCGGAGCGCATAGGCCTACCGTAAAACTCCTAATATAGGCCGGGTCCCCAATAAACGCCGGTCCCAAATAGACGTAAGCTATGTCGGGTACCATTGGGAGATTCATGTCAATAAATGAATGAATTAACGTTTAGATCTATTTAAGCATTGCAGACAATCGACAGTACAAAAATATACAACACAGTACAACGTTAATAAAACGTTGCATAAAGAACAAAAATTTCAGCTATCGGTACTCGGTAGAGTGGGCCGACCGTACCGCCTGTATTCGAAGGCCAGCGTCCGACTTCCGGACGCAAAAAAAAACAATTTCCTGGAATGACCGCATACATGCTATGGAGACGCTGCACAGGATACCATACGGTAATTAGGCGCACATGGGTGATGCCTGCAGGCAGAAACATTGCATTCAAAATTGCTGTTAAATTGCTGCAGAGAGACATGCGTAGTTACTATTGACAGCCTATAAGAACTCGTCATCGCCGTATCCAGGGATGAAAAATTGGTCCGAAAGAGCTGTTTTTAACTGAAAAACCTTGGAAATATTTTTTAGGTTTTAAGATTTTTTGTTTGTTGTGAAATTTGTTACATATCATATTTTATTTCATATTTTAATTGTGATTTCTAATTCTTTCATTGTGTTATAAT
>Ga0209367_1007818_pt1 | contig 14699 bp, 7 predicted proteins | sample WorMetLIZISLAND2_FD_187412 | JGI IMG/M metagenome (GOLD analysis project Ga0209367, IMG submission 187412) | Marine gutless worms symbiont microbial communities from Max Planck institute for Marine Microbiology, Germany - Olavius geniculatus... ... | reverse complement strand
ATTCCCCCCCCCCCGAAATTTTAATCTCTCACAAAATTCTCCTTTTCTCAAAAATGTTCTTTCAAAAATACAAAAAAAATTGGGGCTAAAATTTCCCACGCAGAAAGGGTGAAATTTAAGGGCAAAATTAAACATTGAGCACCCATAATCTTGTCTGTCGCAAACTTCAAGCTGTAGGCTTTTATGCTTGTCGAAAAATTGCAACTTCTTACCCCCAACTTTTGTATTCTACGACGCCACTGGTGATGACCCAACCTCGCCCGTGCACAAAGGTCACGTCAACGGGTGGCAGTTAACACCTTTGGTTAACACCTTTTATAACGCGAGTCTGTCCTATCTGTCACGTACCGTGTACCGAACCAAGCGTATAGGCAAGATAAATAGGCCTACTTTGGGTTTTCACCGCATGATAGCGTAAAGTCCATATCTTTGCAACCGAATTTCGTGCTGCTGCGTGACAAGATTCCACTCGAACGAAAGAGTCAAAGGGGGAAGGGTACACCCTACGAAATTGTTACTTTTAACCCATATTAGCCTATTAACCCTAGCGTGGGAATAGTTACGGATAAGCAGAGAGTTAATAGCTGCTTATCATAACAAGCACTGTTGACTAGCGTTACGGTGGTACCGCTACCAACAGCGATGACCTTGAACAACCTTGAACCTTAAAAGTAAAAAAGTGTAGTGACTTTCGCGATTTCGAACTCAGCGCACATTTCCAGAATGAATTTCGTTGAAATCACTGGAGATAGACTAATGTTATTGTAATAGACAACCCGCGTATTTTTTAGCACTAAATGTAGATTTTTACAATGTAGGCCTACGTTTCGACCTCTTACAGATTCAAAAAGTCTTACGTACTGTACGTGGCGTCAAATTTGGGTACCTTTTCAAAATGCGCGACTTTAGCTAGTTGCTTGTGGTAACAAGTACTGCTGATCAAGTTTTAACATCGATGACCTTAAATGACCTTGAAATCTAAAAAAACGGATTTTTTGACGATTTTTAGTTTCAATGCCTTTTATTACAGTAAATTGCCCCGATATTACTGAAGACTGACCAAGAGCATAAAATAAATACGTATGACATTCTTAGCGTAATACGTAGATTTTAACAGTGTAAGTTTTGACCCCTAAGTTCAAACAATCTTTCTTACTGGGACGTCAATTTTAATTTGGGTACACCTTTCAAATTATATTATTTTATTGCACGTTTTTTACGCGCGAGAGCTAGCTAGCTAGCTAGCTATAGTGCGTATTAGCTATGGTAATTCTGTCCGTCTGTCCGTCACGACCCGGTACCGATCCAAGACCAGGTGAGATAGAGACTGGGTTTTCACCGTGTGATAGCTTAGTGTCTCTAGTACCACTGGGTGAAAGGGAACCCACGAACAAGGAGAAAAACGAAAAAAGCACCCTCCTAAAAAGACGTTATTCTACCGCTATTGGGTCGTCTAACGTGAAAATGGTTGCAGAGAGGCACAGACATGCTGCTTATCATAACAAGCACTGGTGACGAGCTTATTAGAAATGTCAACATCGATAACCTTGAATGACCTTGAACCCCCGAAATAAGAGGTTTTAGTAAATTTTTCGCGATTTTGGGCTGCAACACGCATTTCAAAAGTGAATTGCGCCAAAATGCCTAGAGATAGACCAAGACAACCTGCACATGAAATTTTTATTACTGAATGTAGATTTTAGCAGTCTAAGTCCGGACGCTCTAGACTCAAGGAGGCCTGCGCACGCGGGTGTCAAAGAGGGGTACCACTTTAAAAAGTGGTTATTTATCCGCTGTTGGCTTGTCTAGCGTGAAAATGGTTGCAGATAGGCACAGACATGCTGCTTATCATAACAAGCACTAGCGACGAGCTTTTTAAAAATGTCAACATCGATGACCTTAAATGACCTTGAACCTTTAAAATATTGATTTGAAGTAATCTTTTGGCGATTTTTGGCTGCAAAAGAGTGAATTGCGACGAAATGGGTGGAGATAGACCAAGATTACCTGCGAACAGGAACTGCCATAAGCTCTCGCGCGTCTCATGAGCAATAGCTCAGATCTCTTGTACATTGATTCGGCAGGCGACTGCAGCACCGAGAGCCTTGCTTGCTCATGAACACTCGCAGGCATGGCTAAGGGATGGAGACTTGCCTCTTAAAAGGCAAAAATGCGTTAAGTAAATTAGTTTTATCTCAACACCTAAGCCTGGCTACCTTTCCTAACCTAAGCCCAATAAAATTATGCATATTGCTAACGTCATTTGTCGTGACTCCGATACTTTTGTGCCATCGCCTTTTGGACGTTTGGCGCATTGACGACATATCCACTGACCACAACTCGAGGCGCGTGCGTGAAGAGAGTAGATAATTACGCACGAAAAGTATATTAATCTAGAAAAAAAACTTGTCACGAAAGAGGAATTAAAGTCCATGATAAGCCTAAATATTCACTTTTTAATTGTAAATTATTTTTCACTGTACTCACATAAAACAACTGTTTTAAGGTTCACGAGCACATTATTGAAGTTGCGCCAGGCTCCCTATCGTAATTAACAATCCTTTGCTGTTTTCTTTGTCGTTCGACTCTTTCTGTAGGGGCTTATTTACGAACAAACGTACAATAAATAAACTTATGACTTATCTTTCGGCAGTACGAGTACATGTATATGGAGCTTTCAACCTTGTTTATGCAGGTTCATAGTATAGGTACAGCATGATACAAGCTAGTTACAAATGATAAAGTATTGCAAATAACTATACAAATAATGAGTTTTGCGATCGTTCGAGTCGAGGTTCGAGGTTCGAGTTGCGTTCGAGTTGAACTCGGAAATTCCTCGAAAATTCCTCGAGTGTCAATTCCTCGACAACGTCGAGGAAATGTTTTTCGCAATTCCTGGACAATGTCAAAGAAGTTCTTTCGCTCAAACCAACCAGTTTTTCGGTCCTGCAATCGTCCAGTAGAAGTGGTCTATCGAAACACGTTGATACCAGTCCGGTATATTTCATGTTTTTACGTTAAATTTATCAGTCTAATGTACTGAGAATACGCTGTATTTTTAACGAACATTTGTACCTGAAATTTTATATATAACGTTGTCGATTTTTTCACTGTATTACACGATACGAATTGTTAACGCGGCGACTTCTTGCTTTCGTCGGACATTTCAGCGATTTGGTGAAATCATTGACTGTACGGTAAAATGTTTGTCCTAATTTAAAAACATACACAATTTTACATTGCATGTTTTCAAGATGAAATTTTAACTAAGCTTAGGCCTATATTATGTTGTACACATTTTTCGAGTTTGACTGGTTTATACGTTTACATGCATTCTAAGCTTTTATACGAATACTCTAAGACTTTATACTTGTAGGCCTACTGAATGTTATGCTATTAAGTTACAGGCCTAGCTTATAAAACGTTAGAAGTTAGCGGTTGTTAGGACTTTAACCCCCTTTATTATTCAATGGCGTAGTCAGAAATGTGAATTAAAGGCCTCGCTTTTCCTCTTTTTCTCTACCACTCCCCTTTTCCCTCTTTCCCTTTTTCTCTTTTTGTTTCTTTCCCATTTTCCCCCTTTTTCTTATCTTAGAAGTAAGAATCCAAAATTCCAGCTAGAAATGTGGGGAGCGTTGCGAGCTCAGCCAGCAGAGTCTGAAACGGAGTCCCATCCGAAATCAAATATTGGCGCAATTATGGCCTCAAAATATGAGATCTAACAACAACAATTTTAATTAATTTCCTCTAAGTCTCTCATATCTATTTTGACAAAAATTTGAAAATGGAGGCCAAGGCCTCCTGTGCCCCCTTTTCTACGTCATTGTTATTTTCTCAGATTAAAAAATGAAAGTAAACAAAAAACGGTTGTTTTTTTTTTAAATTTGTGTATATATGCATTAGCCTACACAAATGCTTCTCTGGACGTGTCAGTCCTGCATTGCTCACTTTTTGTCGAGGACTGGAGGCTGATTTGTCATAAGCAAGCATCCTACTTTAGCATTCTGCTTAACAAAGTTTTACTTCGTTTACCGTGTGCCAGCAATTTGTTAGTCTAAAAGCGGTGCCCAATTGTGCTACAATCGTCTCCGCATATTATGTCGCAAAATATTTCAGTCCAAAGAATATACGAAAGGACATTGTTTTATATTCAGCTTAGAAGTCATAAATATGGACGGTATGATTAGTAACAATTACAACGCGGTTAGAAATTTGTAAGTTTTTGTGCATCAGAGACCGACAATCAAACTGAGGAAATGTTTTTTCGCAATTCCTGGACAATGTCAAAGAAATTCTTTCGCTCAAAAAACCAGTTTGTCGGTCCTGCAATCGTCCAGTAGAAGTGGTCTGTCGAAACACGTTAATACCAGTCTGGTTTGGCCATCTCTGGCTGGCTACTATCTGGACAACGTGTCTTAATCAATTCCTCGACAATGTCGAGCAAATTTCCTCGACAATGTCAAGGAAATTTCCTCGACAACTTTGAGGAAATATTTTTCGCAATTCCTCGACAACTTCGAGAAAATGTTTTTCGCAATTCCTCGATAATGTCGAGCAAATTTCCTTGACAATGTCGAGGAAATTTCTTCGACAACTTCGAGGAAATGTTTTTCGCAATTCCTGGACAATGTCGAAGAAATTCTTTCGCTCAAACCAACCAGTTTGTCGGTCCTGCAATCGTCCAGTAGAAGTGGTATATCGAAACACGTTGATACCAGTCTGATTTGGCCATTGTCGAGGAATTGATTAAGACACGCTGTCCAGATAGTAGCCCGCCAGAAATGGCCAAACCAGACTGGTATCAACGTGTTTTGATAGACCACTTCTACTGGACGATTGCAGGACCGTCAAACTGGTTGGTTTGAGCGAAAGAATTTCTTTGACATTGTCCAGGAATTGCAAAAAACATTTCCTCGAAGTTATCGAGGAAATTTCCTCGACATTGTCAAGGAAATTTGCTTGACATTGTCGAGGAATTAATTAAGACACGTTGTCCAGATAGTGATAATGATGGAGTCTCCCGTCTTGACAGACAGAATGAGTTTCTGGTCAGCGGCGTGAGCCGGTGTTGTGAGTTCTCATGTGAGACATCAGGCCGATCTTTGCTGAGCATCGACGCTCACAAATTGCGCAGACAAGTTGAGTTGACTGAGTCGACAGTGACTTGGACGGATCCTTGCGCCGATGACGTTTCTGGATGGCTAGATCTATTCTCTGCTCTTCAAAACTGCTAACTCCTTTGAAGCAAGTACTGCGCCATGTAGTACGACTAGAAGCTGCAGACTCCCAGCAGTTAGTATCAATGCCAGCAGACAGCAGGTTTGCCTTCAGATTGTCTTTGTACCGCATCTTTGGACGACCTCTAGGTCTGGCACCATGCTGAAGCTCGGAGTAAAAGACGATTTTTGGGATTCTGCGGTCTGGCATACGTGTAAGGTGGCCAGCCCAGCGTAGTTGAGAGCGCATAATCATTGCTTCAATGCCTATGATTTTGCATCGTTTGAGGACGTCTGTATTTGGAACTTTGTCTTGCCACTTGATTCTTGCTATGTGTAAGAGGCAGCGTAGATGGAACTTGTCGAGGCTATGAATGTGGCGTCTATACAGTGTCCACGACTCACAGCCATGTAGCAGAGTTGGCAAGACCACGGCCTTGTAAACTGCAACCTTGGTGGCGAGTTTGATGTCACGCGACTTCCACAAACGGGCTTCCAGTTTCCCAAATGCTGCACAGGCCGCACCAATACGACGTCCTATATCGTCACTAATGTCAGCATTCCTAGACAGCACACTGCCGAGATAGCAAAATTTGTCTACAACATTCAGCGGAGTGTTATCAATTGTAACTGTAGGCTTGTAGGATACAGGAAACGATGTAGACTGGAACAGTACTTCTGTCTTCTTGAGGTTAATTTTCAGTCCAAACCGCTTTGCTGCCTTGGCGAAACAGTCAGTGAGCAGCTGGATATGCTCTATTGTATGTGCCATGATGGCACAATCATCTGCGAACAGCCGCTCTCGGATGACTGACAACATGACCCATGACCTTGGACTTAGCTTGAAGACGGCGAAGACTGAAAATTCCACCTTCAGTTCTGGAACGTATGTATATGCCAGCAGACGGGTCGTGTTTGAAGGCATCTTTCAACATCGCTGCGAACATTATGGAGAATAGGGTGGGAGCGAGTACACAGCCTTGCTTGACTCCGTTCGTAACATCGAACATGTCAGAGAAGGAGCCCTGATCCAGAACCCGTGCTTGCATGCCAGTGTGAAGAGACTTGACGATACTTATAAATTTGTCTGGACAGCCAAATTTCTTCATAATGTCCAGATAGTAGCCAGCCAAAAATGGCCAAACCAGACTGGTATCAATGTGTTTCGATAGACCATTTCTACTGGACGATTGCAGGAGGGACAGACTAATTGGTTTGAGCGAAATAATTTCTTCGACATTATCTAGGAATTGCGAAAAACATTTCCTCGAAATTGTCGAAGAAATTTCCTCGACATTGTCGAAGAACTGACACCCGAGGAATTTCCGAGTTGAACTCCAGCGCCTCGGTTTTTCCTCGACTCGAACAGTTCGGACTCGACAATTTACGCTCCTCTTATACAAAGTTAAATTATCGAGCCTTGCCATACCACAATGACAAAAGTTCCGGTATTTGATGTAGATATGCAGTATGCTAAATGCTGTCGACTGATGACTGCAGCAACAGGCGCTCATCTGTTATCAGCCTCTGAAGCAGAGCACTGCATCATAACTCATCGCCGGCTTGCTGGATGCATGGCACTCGTTTACTGATCCCGCGGAGAAGAACTATGTAGCTAAGTACTCGTAACTGTACAGTTAGTTAGGGCGAACTCACGGGAAAGGGGGCTGTGCCTGCAACTCACTTCGAGGGTGAAATTTTTACGCGCGAAAGCAGCTACTGCTTTAGCGCGTCTTAGCCATCGCAACTTCTGAGAATTATTTAAAATAAACCTAGAAAAACACATCTAACAGAATTATATGAAAATTATTCTACATTGCCAGTACCATTACTACATCAGCAAAATTTGATATTGTTTGCCCATAAAATATTGCATTATCCACATAAGTTGCCAGTCTTGTTTAAATATTACTTAAACCAAAACGATGATATTCACAAATACAACACCAGACTTAAGGACAGTATCCATCTCTATAGAACAAATACTGATTATGAGAAACGTAGTTCAAAATATAGAGCAGCTAAATATTATAATGATGTACCTGAAGAAATTAAGTTTAAACTTGAAGAATCCGGGAGATACAATAAAACAGTTTTGAAAAACTATTTACTTGTAGTCTACTTAACACTTCTTTCACCCTATTACTTTATTTGATTTATATAAAGTCACCGCAAAAAATGTCTCTTGTTCAGTAATATCAATTGTATTTTAATGCTTTTCTCATTTGATTTTAGGTTAGCATTCTGTTTGTTTTTATATTTGGAGTTGGATTGTGTAGTTTATGTTTGTGTTCGCGTGATGGGTTTGATAAAATGTATTTAGTAGTTTTTTATGTCCAGTATAGGTTTAGTTTACAGAATTAAAACAGAAATTTAATGTTCAGGTAGCCAGCATAGTTGACCAGTATGGTTTTCTGGCAACGTGGCTCAGTAATTAACTGTTGTATTATGTTAACAATTAAAGAATTGTATTTTTGTTCGAGTCAAATAAATTTCTTCTTCTTCTTCTTCTTCTGTACGTCTGTCTAGCCGTCACACGGGTGGATCAGTCAAAAACGGTGCAAGCTAGAATCACCAAATCTTCACCGTCAGCTGCCTGGAAGATTCTAATTCAAGGACCCATAAAGCTTTTTCATAAATTCAAACGTGGTCACCCTCAGCGAGGGCGCTAACTGAGAAGGGGTGGGAAAAATTTGCGATTTTTGGCCAATAAGTCTCTGTATCTCAGAAACGGTGCGAGATAGGGACTAGGCTACTATTAATCACTAATAGGAAGTCGTACACTGGCTCTCGATTGGCGCCGAATTCAATGACCTTGGATAACCTTGAACGCCAAAATAGTTTTATGGATTTTTGGCGATTTCGGGCTGCGAGACACATATCAAGAGCGAATTGCGCCGAAATTAATCAAGATAGACATGGACAAGCTGCATATAAAATTTTTAGCATTGAACGTAGATTATGACGGTCCAAAAATAAGTCTCGATTTTTCAGGTTCAAGGAAACCTGCGCACGGGAGCACGAAAGAGCGGTACCCCGTCGTTATTTTACCATTTTTAGTCAGTTTTTCGTGAAAACTGTTGCAGATCACCATGATTAGGCCTATGCTGTCTATCACAACAAGCACTAGTAACGATCTTTTCAGTCGTATCACGATCGTTGACTTTGAAAGACCCTGAACTTCCTAAATAAAATAGTTTTATTGATTTTTGCTATCTTAGGCTGCAGCACACACTCCAAGAATGAATTGGGACAAAATGGCTAGAGATACATGTAGACCGACAGTCTGCGAACAGAAACTGCTGTAGGCTTACGCGTCTCGTGAGCATTAGCTCAAATTTCTTGCTTTATGTAATTTAAAGAACAGAGACAATTTACGACGAAGTTTTACTGCCATTCGCATTTCTAAACACTTCCCATGCCCATGATGACGAGGAGTCAAGGGGGCGAAACCCCCTGAAGCCGAAACACCTTTGAATTTTAGACGGTCAATGGAATTGGAAGCCGCAAATTTGCATGCTTTTTAATATGTGGAGACGCAAAAATCGTGTTGTTTTGCAGAAAATAACGTTTAGACAGTCACACCTTGGCGTGTGTATGGTTGGTTATCAGAACACTTTATCAACATCAAAATTTCTCCTGGAGGGGCAACCGGGGGACAAGGGCACAGGGGGTGGGGCAGCTGCCCCCCTTTGGCGCCGCCCATGGTCGAACACACGACTTCGTCATCGTAAGTTCGACAGCCTGATTGCACAAAGCAAACCAGAGTCTGGTTAAAGCTCAGTTTAATAATAACGTGTGATAAAATGAGAAATCATAGGCTACTCAGAAAAATCAGACAGTGGTTAAGTTACAGTCAGACGTCAAAGCTGTTGAACAGCTGTCTTCAAAGATGTTACAGTAACTTTGCTATCGCAACGAAAACGGGCATAAGGCCTACAGTATCTATAGCTACTAACTGCGCGTGTACAGGCCGCCTACTGATCACTGAACACCGCGGGGTAGACAAAGTCAGACATGCTCAGAAAATTCTTAGAGCTAAAATGTGACTTAATAATTACAATAAGCTAAAACTGGCACCAGATTCGGCAACAAATCGCTACGCCACATGAAAAACAAATGGGGCTCGATTAACTGAATCTGTAAACCTAACGGCACTGAAATAAAACTAGCTGCGACCTCGCACTAAAAGCAAATCAAGTCATTTCATAAATAGTGCATGCCATACAGAGGTCTTCGCACAGACAAGCGAGCACGTGTAGGCCTAATCATGCCCTAGGTTTGAAATAAAAAAGAAACCCTGTATAATCCGCGACAAGACTGTATTGTAAGCATTAACAAATGGCGACATTGCGAACAGACGTGTGCACGGGACGGGAAAGATAGCGCGGGAACGGGTCTAGAAATGACTCCGTCAGAACGGGCCATTTCCTCTGATTTCCCTCACTGTGAAAACCAAAATTTTAAAATACTCAAATTTACCCACGCACAAAAACCGTTTCTTGTAAGCGTTTTCATGCTTGCGATTTTTAGTTCCATTGACCAGCATTCAGCCGAGATCTGTGTTCTTAATTTTGAAAAACATGGTAATGGGACTCCAGCAAAACGGGTCGCGACGAAAACTCAACGAGCCATACCAAGACTACATTCAAGAGATCAAGATTTTCAAACAAGTCAACTCAACACCAAGTTCGCTCGGAAACGCATTTCAATTAAATACAGATGGCCGACCATATAATGATCATTTTCGCATGACATTATTGATTTTTTTAGCTACATCAGCCTCCAGCATGGCCACTGTAGAATTCTGACAAACAACGATAGGCTAATGGAAGTCCAGCGGGTGTAAAGTCAGCAAAACGGGCCGAACTGTGACAAACAATTGAGGACAAAGCTGAAAACATCTAGGGTTTTTGCGACAAGTTTGTACGCTTTTCAGGTTTTAGGGTTTCAGTGTATGCAGAAGACAAAATTATACGACCCAAAAACGACTATCTATAAAATTTGTACTTAAAAAGAATAAAAACCTAAAAACCTAGTTTTTAAGACAGTTTTCCACCCGTGAGGGAGGCCGATGCATAGACGTAAAAAACGTTTTTTTTACATTTTTCATTCGTGACACGCATATTTACGTTTTTGACGTCTTTAGAATTTTTTTAACGTTTTTGATTTTTTTAAAAACGAGCATTGAAAATCCTATCAAGAACTTCAAGAAGCACTTTTGAACCACAGAAACGAATTACGAGTAATAAGAATGGTCATACTGATGGTAGTTTAGGCTACTTAAGGCTACTTAGTTAATCTGGTGCTATGGTCTTATTTTGCTTGAACTGAAATCAAATAAAGTTCTCTCTCTAGACAATAATTCCAGGCATACTGCACCTACAACATTAGGCGTCAGGCAAGAGGCTGAACAAATTATGGCCAACGTTTTTCATTCAATGTTTTAAACGCTTTTTATTCCTGTCGCATTTTTACGTATTTTTAACACCTTTTATTATTCTGGAGTGTTTTTTACATCTATGGTCCGATGCACAGGTCTGTAGAGGAACATTCGACGTATATTATACGAAGGCGACGGAGTGACTTGTTGATGTTCAGATGTTATCAACTGCATCTTGCTCTACCACAAGGCTACCTCTTCTTCTTCTTCCTCCGTGTCAAGCAGCCGGGGAAGCGCCGTCGCTTTGGCTTGGAGCCGCCGACCGAAGGCCGTCGCCAGCAGCAGCAGCACGACGTGACGTCATCATCCGTGACGTCATCATCATTAGTGACGTAACACAGCTGACAGGTGCGCTGGTGATGACGTAGAACTGTGTCATAGAGGTGACATATTGTACGGTTGGGCGGACGGACAGCGGCCACTAGCTCGCCGCGTGGAGACCATGGCCTCGGCCTCGGTCTTGGCCTCGCTGATGTTGGCCACGACTCATCGTCCTCCTCGGTACCAGCAGACGCGGCTCTGCAATGACCTACCTGCATCAACACATGCAGCCAATCGACAACCGAACCGCATAAATTGATTATCACAACTAACTTCATAAGCACGTCCAAGTCAATCCCGAGCCACCAATGCCCATAGGACGGCGCTATCGCTGTTTCCTTAGCCCTCAGCCAGACACCAGTTTACACTACGAGACCATAGATACGTGCCTAGTGCATAGCACGGTGTGCCTGTTTATGCCCCAGCTTTCGCTGCTACTCACTGCGCCTACCTACGTAGAGACGGCCAGGCTGAGTTTACCTGGGTGGCCAGGCTGGTTACATAATGAGATATGCCGACGGTCACCCATCCCATAATAATCGGTACCGGCGTGGGTTTGCTCTCCGTTTCTTCCCCTCCACTCGTCTCGTTCATTTTCCGGGTCTCTTCCCCTAAATCCAGCGAAGGGGTCTGCCAGTTTGGGGAGTGCCGTAAGCTCGTAGTTGGGGTCTGGTGTGAAGCCCCCAGTCGTCGACGACTGAGACATTTTGGACCAGAGAAAAAATTTTGATGCAAACCAGAAAAAATGATACAATTTAGATCCCAAATCAGCCTATACCCTAACTGCCACAAGGGCTAAAACCTGTCCCCCTGCTTTTGTGATAGAGCATTTACTCAACGTTTATCGACGCCGGTGACAACATTACGACACTAAGGTAAACACATTGACGGTCGACAGACGAAAGCTCTAAGTGGACGCGTCTGCAAAGTGCAAACTGTACAGACGCCATACTCCACTAGGCTATCGGTACTATGATCTGTTGTGGACTAGCTGTATAACGTGTTGCACTAAACAACAAATCCACAACGAGTCAAAAAAGATGGAGTTTGGGCCACACTGCATTCACGTAGGTCGTCAAATGGGCACTGCATTGACCAGATCGGTCATTGAACCCTGGTGCACTTTATAACCCCATCAACAGCGTCAGACAGACACGTCCGGACAGACAGACGAATACCAATAAACAGTCCGTGCACATTCAGACAGACGCCTGGCCACGTAGCGCATAGCTCCTCCCACCTACGTCTATGTGTCTGAATACCGGCTACGGTCACGCCATTTCGCCTCCACAGATATTAGTTCTCAAATTAATTCTAGGAAAATATTTATGCTTGTATACAGCGTTTAGACGTGCGCGTGTATTCGTTGCCAAGTGGACCTACTTTTTGATAAAAATGTTAAACGTAATGCAAAATCGCTCAGACCAAAAAGTTAAAATCGTAAGTTAACAGTATTTTAGGCTATACTCTTAAAACCCAGTTTTCGTTCGACCAAACGTCTTCAAGATGCCAAATAAGTTATTCGGCGTTTTAAAATGACCTTGAACGACCTTCACATCCAAAAAGCGGGTTTTTAGTGATTTTTTTCTCGATTTCAGACTGACGCATATTTCAACCATAGATTGCGCCGAAATTAATGGAGGATTGGAGGTAGTCCAGGACAATCTGCATACCGGTATAAAAACTATGCAGCATAAAACTTGGATTTAACTGTTCGAGTTACAACTTTCTAGCTTCAAGGAGTCCTCTGTACGTAGGCGTCAAATTTGGGTACTTTTTCAAAATGCAGTGTTATTTTATTGCACGTTTACACCGACTCCCCAGGTGGTAGCACAGATGCTGTCGCGCGTCTTATACGGTTGGGCAGCATTTCGCCTAATCCCATTTTGCCTAATCTTTTTTATAGGCGGACCAACAACAACGACTTTATTTGTCGTTTTTTGTTTCTTTGACAAGCTTTGTTTTGTCGTTCATCGTTTTCTGTACCATTTTTTTGGCCGACCGTAAGTAAGTATACGACGGGTGTCGTCTCATTTCGCCTAATCTCATTTCGCGTCGTATACTCACCCAAACCCTAACCCTAACCCTAACCCTAGTTCGATTTCGGTTGGGGCTCTGCAGTAGACCCAACTGGGGGAGCGATTAGGCGAAATGCTACGACACCTCTTATACTGCGGTACACATGAACCCATGCAATGCATTGCATTAACTTGCACGCTCTCTGTAAGACTGTGCAAACTTGCATAAAACTTGTAGGCCTACGGTAGTTTTACTGAATTGGTGGTTCGCACATATGTGCAATAAAATGAGGTCAAATACAATAAAACAACAGTTACTGGAGACATCAACTCCTTTTAATGTTTATCACAGAGCTAAAAATGGCGCGACAGACTGAACAAGGAATTTGTACTTTACTGCCTCAGAGTCACAACCCGGTACCGATCGGCGCCCAAGTGAGATAGAGACTTCTGGTTTTTACCATATGATAGCTTAGAGTCTCTAGTATTTTGCGACAAAATTTCATGCCACTGGGTGAAGGGGGTCTCCACCAATGAGGGGGAGAAAGAGGGGCACCCCCTTAAAAAGCGTTATTTCACCGTTATTGGCTCTTCTAACGTGAAAATGGTTGCAGATAGGCACATACATGCTGCTTATCATAATAAGCACTGGCAACGAGCTTCTTAGAAATGTCAACATCGATGACCTTGAATGACCTTGAACCCCCAAAATAGGGGATTTTAGTGAATTTTTCGCAATTTCGGGCTGCGACACGCACTTCAAGAGTGAATTGCGCCAAAATGGCTGGAGGTAGACCAAGACAACCTGCGTATGAAATTTTCAGCACTGAATGTAGATAACCAATTTAAGTCCGGACCCTATAGGTTCAAGGAGGCCTGCGCACGCGAGTGTCAAATAGGGGTTTCCCTCTTAAAAAGCGGTTATTTATCCGCTGCTGAACTACTGTGGAACGATGCTGAAGATGAACTTTACAACTGAATGGGGACGATGAATGAACATTTGGCTGAAGTTCAGAGATTACTACAACCGGTCATCTTCAGAAGGTTCTTTAAATGAAAAACTGGTTTTTATTATTTTTATTGTAGATAATTACATGTGGTAGTAAAAAGTTGTAAATATTAATTTAATAATGGCCACATAGCCTAGACTTGCTATACTGCTGTAAAAATAGTTATTTATTGCTTGCATATAATATATTCCTGTTATTTATTAATAAATATTAGTTTTATTTTGTAATTCTGTGTGATTTAAAATAGTAAACCACGTACTGTCATTGTTTGGCAACATATACCGTTTCTTTTCCTAGGGACACTGTAGACAAAGATTTTGCACCCTACTACACAAAGATGTTCCAGTTCTATTTATGACAAGCTCCAAATTATTGTTTTAAAAATAATAAAAATAAGTTTTGTGGCTCTGTGAACCACAGAAAGCCTGGTTTTTGGACACCCAGCAGCCACATTATTGTTTTTATCATCTCCGTTTCAGTCACATGCACATTGCACAACTATTTTTCTAAATTGCTATTACGTTGACAGTCAATGACTGCAGTACCACAGTTCAACTGATTGTATATACATATATATATATACACTGTGTCTCAAAAAAAAGCATGTGACTACATTTTTTGCAATAACTGGAACAATGAATGTCCGATTATAATAATTTTTGGCACACTTATTAATGAGACTATATGTCAT
>Ga0209367_1007817_pt1 | contig 14699 bp, 14 predicted proteins | sample WorMetLIZISLAND2_FD_187412 | JGI IMG/M metagenome (GOLD analysis project Ga0209367, IMG submission 187412) | Marine gutless worms symbiont microbial communities from Max Planck institute for Marine Microbiology, Germany - Olavius geniculatus... ... | reverse complement strand
GAGGGTAATAACTGGCTGGGCAGGGTAACTTTTAGCTAGCCGATATATACCCTGGGAGTAAGTCTGGGCTAGCCAGTTCTTACCCAGGAGGTAACTTCAGTCAGGGGGGTAAAAATTGGCTGTTACATCGGTATATCTTCGGTGCATTATAAATTATTATTCACGACAATATCATCTACATTTGTTTACAAACATCAGAAATGTATATAAAACTAAACATAATTATACAAATTATTATATATACTATATATATACTATACAAAATAGTAAAAATTGTTTCAGAATATGATTTTTTGTGATTTTGGTGATATTTGAAAATTTATGTTTCACATGGTAGTGTAGCGACACAGTTAAAGTATGATGGGATATTTAACATTTACTTTATTGCTAATTGTCCACAGTATATGACAGTGAAAGAATTTTGAAAATTGGTTGACATTTGCCAAAGATATAAAAAATGACACAGCCTAGATTGACTGATTGACCGGTTTTCCATATGTATTTTTGTTTGTGTAAGATCAGTTAACTTTTTTGCAATAGTGTAGGTTTAATAATTTAGCATATGTATCTTCCTGCTTGTATGACAATTACAAACAATTGTGCATAGTCTTCCTGGCTTCACCTACACTGTATGGTATAATTATTTGTAAAAAGTACACACTAAATGTAATTGAAAACCTACCCTACTACACACGTTGACATATTCTGCGTTAATAGCAGTCTTTTACTGTGCATTATCAGCAACAAGTCAGTTGCTTGCCTGTACTGAGGTCGACAGTAAAGTTCATTCGACAGCCATGTCATTGTTTTTGTAGCTGTTGACGATGATGATGATGATGACTCGACGTATAGCCGCGCGATGACGTAGACGGTTGCCATGACAACAGCAAACGCCGCCGCAGCAACGACAAACCACGTGAACGAGACCGGAAACGCACTGAACGACGGTATAGATAACGACCGGTCACGTGTTAGTCGACTCACGACGTCATCGTCGCCATGGTAACGTAATGGCAACTGCATTAACAACGAAAAGAACATTAAGGAGTGTTCAGAGTTTGTTAAAGTAGCACGTTTTGAAAAAGTGGCAACGAACGCGTTTCGTTTTGTTCGTGAACAGTAATCAAGCAATAAAACGATCAAATATGTAAACCGATTTATTTATTTAACAATAGAACCGCAGAAAAGCACGAGTTAGCACACCTGTTAGTCGTATATAAATATCCCATAACAAAAAATTGTTAAAATGAGATACATCAGAAAATGCCACAAGAAAAAGAAAATCATTTTAAATCCTAAGTAATGCTGTCAACGTAATTTAAGAAAAGTAAGCATAACAGCGTGCAACAACCATAATACAATCAACATACTCAAAGTATTTTTGATGTCAAATATAAAAAGACCGTACGGTATATATGTTTCAATACGTACGTGAGTGTGGAAAGAGTGAAACAAGGTTTGCTGCGCGTCGGTGAGCGTGACGTCATATGACGTCATAGACTGATGCTGATGATGATGATGATTATAGGCGATGTTGACGGACAGATTGAAGCGAACAGGACACAGAATGAGAAGGTCATAGTGAATGACCTCTACAGACGACCTCAGTGATCTTTCGGTGACCTTGAGACCCAGGTAACCGGGACAGCCTGTCATTCTACCTGCCAATCAGTGCAGCATTCATTAACAACAATACACTGTGATTAGGCATAAGCCTATAGTCTGCCTACGAGTGCGTCTACTCCAAGATACAGTCGTGCAACGTACACGTACTTGGACCGTGCATTAAAAATAAGATATTAAAACGTTGGCATTAGCCATGTTTTATCTTCATCGTGTGTTTAAAATGTTAAAAAAATATTTTGCAGCATTTTGCAAATGTTTAATTTTTCCATACAAACAACCAGGGCCTTAAGGGGTTTTGATAGCTCAGATTTACATGTAAAATACGCCCCATCTCAAAAAATCATCAACATTGGTCGTAAACAGTTCGCGTAGGTCTCAAAACTTGGCTATTAAGACAACGGCTTCACAAAAAAAATTAATAAGGCACTAAAAACTACTAGCCTAGATTTAATACACAGCGACATAAAACGCTTTTTTTACAATAGCAAAAAAATTATAGAAAGCAACACGTTTCTTGCGACAAAGACAGCCGCTAAGTAGCAGTTTTCGTGTACGACACACGCAGAAAGTTAACGTGGCATTACCGACAATAAATATTTTTGCAAGAAAATCTTCGTTACTGATTTTTGAAATTCTTACCAGCAACTGTGAGCAGACGATGGGATGCGGATGTGGCAACCATGGTAACGACGAGAGAACTGTTGACGACTAAGCGCGAAAGCGAGTCTCGAAAATAGTACGGCAAAACCGACGTGTTACCTGAACAATAAGTACAAAACGAAACAATTTATCGACGACAAATGTAGACAGGATATGCGGTCAGTTGCAAAGCTAACGTTTCCGGCATCGACAGTAAGATTGAGTTTCACATCGGTTAAGTCTAGTTTGCAGTGGGCGCTTGAGTCAGCGCCTGAGCCGCGCGAAGCCATATTCGCCGCCACGTTTCCGATGAAGTTTTGACCATTGGATTTCTGATTGGCACGCCTGTTTCTCCTGCAACGGGAACTTTTCGTTTTGTCTGCGCTTTTTCCGAGTTAGGAGTACGTATGGAACAGACGAACAGACGGACGGCCGCGTAATAAGGTACACGTTTATACATAATATGTCGTGTACATGCTAACACAGTCGCGGAACCAATAACAATATCAGTACAACATAAAACAAAACTCTGCAAAAACAAGTCCAAAGTAATTTGGTAGGACGCGGAACCGTTGTCGCCAGTACATGCAACTCCTCGTATCTATTCGCCAGGTTGCATGATATTTGCAAATGCATGTTTTAGCTCAGAGTTTGACCCTCAATTCTCCTCTACCCTTCGCGACAAGAACCCCATCTAGCACAATGTGCCAAAATTTTATCTAGATCCATCCAACTGTTTAAGCAGGGGGTCACCACAGTGACAGACAGACGACACGACAGACAGACCACGCCACGGAGAAATGTGTAGGAATAGGCACTCGCAGAGTCGCTTGCGCTGCAAAACGCGATTCTAACTAATAGTACAACATCGAAATAATGTAAATCGATTCGGCAGGTGTCGCTAGCTAGCAGTTACCTGGCACAGTAAAGCGGAAGTATGGCGGGTTGTCGGCCGCCTGCAGGAAGTAATGGAACGCGCCGTTGTCGAGATCCCGCGTTATGAACACGCTGACGTCAGTTCCGGTCTGACGACGCGCGTGCGCAGCCCGCAGTTTACTGGCGTTGCGCGCAGGACACGTGATGACGTCACCAGCAGGTATTCCCCATGTCGACGAGCTGTAATCGAACGGGCGCTCGAACTGAGCCGCGGCGATGACGTAGACGTCACGTGACACGGTGTCGACGCGCAATTGGTCGTCGGTCGATGACGTCAGCGGACGCACAAAGTACCTGCCGGTGACGTCATCGCGGGTGAGTATGAACTCGTCGTGAAGGTCAAGGCCGGCGTCGTGCTCGACGGTGAGGTAGTCGACGTGATGTTGACCACGACGCCGACGCAGTAGACTGCTAGCTTTGACTGTTTGGTGAACGGTCTTCGTCTTAAATCCGACAGACGGCAGCTGAAAACCGCAGCAAAATATTTGAATAAACTCACATATAATGAAACGTCAAGTTATAACTTATATAAGTTCACCAAATTACAATTTTTAGTTAAATTGCTGACACTTCGCAGCCGATGTCGCCTTCGGCGGAGCGACTGTCCGCCAGACGTCGCTGCGGCGGAAAGTAAGATGTCATACACATGAGGACGCAACGCAACATGCATAACTAAAAAACTAAACTAGGCCCACATCAATATTTTACAATATTATACTGAGCGATGAACCACAAATTTTGTTTCTGTTTGTCCGTCTGTAAGGATGACGTATCATCATGACCTTATAAGCTGGGCTGCAGTGAAATTGCATGATTACTACACTGTGTCTCAAAAAAACATCCCCGACATTTTCGACTGTAACTTGAAAACCAATTAACAAATTTTGACAATTTTTGGTAGGAATATTCCTGACACAACTTGCCATGAAACGACCGTTCAGTTTCCCACCTCACCCAATGTATGCTTCTACACTACCTAGGGTTTGATGGCAAGTTGTGTCAAGAAGATTAATGCAAAAAATTATCAAAATCTAATAATTTATTGGTTTTCAAGTTACAGTCGAAAATGTCGGAAATGTTTTTTGAGACACAGTGTAGATATTAGATTATTAGCTTAGCGTCTTTGATCCTATAGGCCTACCAGTAACGATTTGCTAGCGGTCTTTGCCGTTTGTAAGCCGTGACTAGGTGAAAAATACAACTTTTGCTATTCGTACGTAACATAAGACTGAAGTATCTGGATAGTTTGTGTGCATCGTGGAAGAAAACCGTGAACCCAATACAGCTCATCAAAGCTTTAAAGACAGAGTGCTCTGGCATCGCGTGGTCGCCAACGTCGTCAACGACAGCACGACACCATGACAAGGTGCCACTACGATGGCAAAGAAATAAAGTAATTAGGACTCCAACTTTTGTCCATATCTTCGCCAATTATTGACCAAAAGTTGATTCGAGATTTCTACATCATTACTTTGTAGGCCTATCTGTTGATATTATTGTGTTTATATTATTACACTAGGATTGGGTAGTTAAAATTCTGTTAGCAATGGTCATGTGACTGATTTTGTCATACTACTGTACATGTTTATTTTTTATTTTTTAAAATTATTTTGTTGTGCTGCCAGTGACGGTGAATAAAAATTTTCAAAAAATGCAGTCAAGTGATTACTAAAAATCTCACTACATCTTATCTGTGTCGCTACATTATCTTGTAAAAATAAATTTGTAATATTTGGCGCATTCTTGTCGAATGCTGCCTTTTGAAAAATGGAAAACTCCGCGAACCCGCAATTGCGCGTAGAAAGTGCGTCAGATCAGACGGTCGACACTGATAAACGAAAAAGAACAATGCTGATGAGACCTGAGCGTAAATGAAGAGTTCATAGATGACTGAGGTCGGGTGACTGAAATGTCTGATGTGACACTGATGAGTCGATGAATTGAACACAGGCTGCAGCGTGTACCTATGAACCGCGCCTGCAGACAGTCAACACTCACGCGTAACAAGGAGTGACCGAAGTTGTTTCGTAAAAGAAGGAATTGCCGATCGACGCTGCCATCCAGTAAATCATAAATCATTTTTACGCGCGAAAGCTAGCTAGCTAGCTATAGCGCGTATTAGCTACGGTAATTCTATCTGTCTGTCCGTCCGTCTATCCGTCTGCGACGCTTCGTATTAATGGTGCCGTTAGTCAAATCGTTGCTAGTTTTTACACGGTACTGTATCAACACACAAAATGAGCTGTGATGGACCGTGTATAATGTTTTGGTTCTAAATTCCCTCGAGCATCTTTCTGCCAAAAATTAGCAAAATTGGTTAACATCTAACAAAGATGCCACACACATAAAAGCGACGTTTTACGGAAAATAGTGTATCAAAGCATCATCAAAGTATATTAATGTAGGCCCTATTACCAGTGGCACAGCGAACAGGTGGGCGGCAGCGAGTGGAAAACGCATCTTTACAATGTTGCAGAGTCAGACAGTCCACCTGACAACATTGACTGTCCGATATCTCTACAGCCACACACAGGAAAAAAGTCAGCGCGTTGGCATACAGAGTAATCAAATTATGCCCCCCCTTAAATCACTCAACCGATGAAACAGTCAATAATTACGCCGAAAGGCAGCACAAAATACAGAATAGGCTAAATAGCAAGGTAATGATTAAAAACCTAAGCTACTAAACTGTACAAAATTGCACAAATAGGCTATTAAACAGCAACGTTGAAAAATTATACACACACAGCAGCTCAGCTGTTAACAGCAAAACGCTGTTTTCACTTCAACAGTTAGGATATTCTGTTATACCGCGTTTACACTATGAAGCGCACGTTCGTCTTGTAAAAGACGGCATTGCTGTTATGGCCTATATTGCAGCGTGCAGCAGCAGTAGCGGCTGAAGAACATAAAGTTGGTCTCTGCCTAATTAGGTAACAGAGATGACGACTTCGTTCATTCACCTAGCAGAAGGCAGCGTTGTTGACTGAGACATTCTTGACAGAGCTGATTCGCCGTCTGACACCGGCTTGACGGAAACCTCTCAGCTGCTGCTGCTGCTGCTGCTGCTGATGATGATGATGATGATGGGAAAAATAGCTGGCGCAATGATGATACCGAACTGTCACTGTCTACACAGACCAGACTGTTGGTTGCTGATTCCAGAGACTCCAAGGGTATTCTATGTCCCTGCAACGTCACAAGGTGTCATCATCACAAACGTAATAAACATTAGAGAAATGTTTTTAGAAACATTAAAACACGTTTTTATTATAACATGTCCAGTTTTTTAGACAGTAGTAGTATTTTTACAAATATTCAGGATAGCTAGTCTTGTAGAAGCAATTACGGAATTTAACATTGGCCCTATTCAGCCCCAAAAAGAACTTTTCTGTTTTGTTATCATAATTTTTAATGGTTGACGTGCAAATGACGGTAATGAAAAATATTTAATATGTACAAAAATTAAAGTGTTACTTACGAAGTACTAACGATTCTTGTATTTTGATTAAGTTAAGAATGCATGATGACAACAATTTGATGAATATGAACGAGGCCTATTCGGCCGCGCTGATCTTCGTATCTTCAGCCCTGGGCCAGACACCAGTTTACACTGCCAATGGAGTTTTGTCAATGCTTTATTATTAAGGTCTGCAGAAGACTTTTTCGTAAAAACGCGTTCTAAACATTTTCACTTTCTAGCCGACCGTACTTACGCAACGGTCGAGCTTTGGCTATAGTACGAGTTGCCGTCTGTCTGACTGTCCGTTTGTCGTATGTAACTTATATATTATGGGTAAGCGTTAGGTCGTAGATAAAAACTTTGTAACGATTAATTAGCTCTGTGTTTTACACCTATACATGCAAAATATCAGCGATCAAGTGCAAGGGAAACATTTTTAAATTTAGGGTTGAATGGAGGGAAAAGAAAACAATGTGTTTTCAACGAAAAACTGGCCCTATCTCGGAAACGGTGAGAGATAGAGCCAAAATTACTATTTTAGAAAGTGGCATACACCTTTTCACTTACATAAAAATTATTGACCTTAGATGACCGTAAAAGTCGGTACGCGCTACTGTTGCTAAACGGTGCGAAATAGTGCCCTGGTTGCTATTAATCATTAATAGAAAATCGCATACGCCTTTTCAGATGACATGAATATCATCGACCTTGGATAACCTTAAAAATCACTGACAACCAGTACGGTCAGCTATCCTAGCGACAGCTGGGCTTTTTGTTTTTAACTTGTATGATTAATTAACTTACTTTTTGGTTGATTGACTGACGATTAGGACCTACCGTGACGCTGACGTTGCACGGCTGGTTAAGACTACGTTCGACGTAAACTTGTCCCTCGACGTAACCCGGCGGACAGCTAGGAACGGACGGGTCAACAGAGTTACAGACAACTTTACTAGCTGTGGTCGTTCTATTTCGAGACACTTCCAGAGTCAAACTGTAGCGATCAGGCACCGGATAGCTACAGTCATATCAACGCGTTATATTATCACACATCACTTATGAGTCATACAAAGTTAATAGGCTTATCAAGACGAAACTGTTAAGACCAAGACCAAGACGGCTCAAGCCACAACAAGACAGCAGATGCACATAACATGTAGACCCGTAGAGGTAACAGTAAATAAGTAAGTAGGCGAGATACGCTGGCTGACTGTGTACTTAGCATACTTTATTCCTGCCCTGAAGAACGTTAACGACAATTGTGACGTTTCTACGCATTGCTGTTTTTGATTTAAAAACCTCGTATGCAAAGTCGTCGTGACAGGAAACGGAAAGGGAGATTGCACTTTCACCCTAAATTAAAACCTATCTCAAACCTTTCTTTTAAAAATACAAAATTTGCGGCTAAAAATCCTTATATAAAAAGAATTAGACCGCAAGCGTCAAGTTTTGAAAACCCATAATAATCTCACCGTCGGAAATTTGCAGCAGTTTGTCGGAAAACTGCAACTTTTTGCGAACGTTCAATTTTCTTAACCCACGACTCCGCTGCTTATATGAGACAAACAGACGGACAACACAAACGGACGGACAAGACGCGTATTGCGGCCTAAGAAGACAGAAGATAAATGCAGTAAGTAAGTAAATAATCCTTTGTTTCTCAACGGCCAAACGCGATTGGCGATGAACAGATAATTACGAACAGCAGATTGCAAAATTGCAAGTTGATGCAAAGTATCAGCAACTAGAAATTTGGCGCAGGGCCCAACGTAAGGCCGCTCCGTGCCACAAGTCCGACTGGGAGTCTTGGTTCACGGCTGGTGATCCGTCAAGCCATCAATTATAAATGTGGTAAAATGCTCCTCCTCCAAAAACCCCTCAACGGATGTCGCTGAAATGTGGCCGCTGAAATGTGGCCTCAATTCCTTAAGGCAAGGTTCGTCCACCCACCAATTTTTGTCTTGCTCCGCTGTCCGATTTTGACAGAAAAGTGGAGAATAAAACAAAAAAAAACAAAGCAAAAACATAAGGTCTTCCGTTATTGTGTTCAGACGGCCTAATCGAAGACTGACCGGCAAAAATCGTCGACGACGCGTCTGAACGTGTTCTTATCGTCAGAGTCGACCGGGTTGTCAAGGATGAACTGACTGTCATCGAGATCTTCGTGGTCGACATCGCTGTACTCGGAGATGAGCTGAACGTCGTGAATGCCGATGTTGACGCGCAGTCCTGACTCACGGTCCCAGTAGAAGTCCGACGCCTGCGTGACGTCAGTGACGTAGTAGGTGGTCTCGAGATTGCGCGTACTGTGAAGATCTTCGATGACAACATTGCTGCTGGACGACTTCAGCTCAGCAGCCGCTCCTGGACAATTATGTACAAACACTATACTACACTAGGGGGCCTGTTCACGAAAACCGGTCGCTCATGCAACGACGCAGAATCGATTGGCGACCGGCGCACGTGCGGTATCGGTTTAGGCTACGCTATTTCGTGAATACAATTTTAGGTTCACGACGTTTCATCAAAGAAGCGTTGATAAGCAATAAATAAACAAATACAACTACCAACTGACAAAAGTCGCAAATTGATGACAAAAGCTTCTCGGCAGCTGGACCGAGGCTGTGGAACTATCTGCAGTCGAACGTCGAGAGCGAAACATCAGCTTTGAACATTTCAAGCGATAGCTGAAAACGTTCTGGTTCGTTCACGCTCTGGCGAATTGTGACTTTTCTGTTTAAATTGCGCTGCCTATAAACACACCTGTTTACTTATTCTTTCACCTGCTTATTGTATGCGAGGCTAACGATTATTGTTTGTACATGACTTGTGTAGTGCATTACGCTGTGCGACGATACATGTAACTAGCAGAGTATCAGATTGATAAGTCACCGTCGACAAAGTGTCGCTGTGAGTCGACGTTGACGATCGTCTGCGGATGAGCAACATCTGAAACATTATCATCATCATCATCATCATCATCATCAACTCAGAGACAGTCTTCGTTTTTCATAAGTTATACGACGTCAACTAGACCAAGACACTAAAAACCAAAGTCAAGCCGAGGCAACATTTTTAAAGCCAATGCCAAGACCGAGTTAAGTAAGTAAGAAAATATGGAAACCCACCCAATATGATGCAAAACCGTCATCGTCTTAAGGCCTATGCTGAAACCAAGATCAAACTTTTGACCTCTATATACTATACTATATTACACGGTGTTTCAAAAAAAACCCTTTTTGCTTTTTTTTCATAATTCACTCAAATGATGATCAATTTGCACAAAATTTGTACGAGTTGTAGCTAAAAAAGATTAATTCAAAATATTGCAACAAAATATGGTAGTTGATTAAATATTCTTTGCTAGTCGTGACGTAATGCTGACGTCATAATGTATCGTGAGTACAAGCTTGCTTGTCTCAACTGGTGTTGTCAATTGCTACCCTGCTTCGATGGTGAACTTAATCTGGTTCGCTAATAAAAAAATATTTATCGTGTCAGCACTAAACAACATGGGGACATGAAATCAGGTGTCTTGCGATCCAAAAACGCAACCATTTTGCAAGCTCGTTGTGCTAGTGCACTGTCTTGCTCGAACATGTGAAAGTCTATAAATATTCCCACAGACACGTGAATGCGATCGCTGTGCACGTTCTTGTGGCTGCAACTGTAATACTTCAATAATTTGTCATCAGCGAACCAATTTTTTTTACCATTGGAGCAGGGTAGCAACTGACAGCACCAGTTGAGAGTATCACGTTTGTACCCGTGACACATTATGACGTCAGCATTACGTCACAAATAACAAAGAAATATTTAATCAACTGCCATATTTTGTTGCAATATTTTTAATTAGTATTTCTTCAGCTACAACTGATACAAATTTTGTGTAAATTGGTCATCATTTGAGTGATTTATGAAAAAAACAAAAAGGGGTCCTTTTTATGAAACACAGTGTATACCAATCAAATTTATATAGCGCCATATGCGGATCACTTTGACCTCGAGAGGGAAACATCTTTTTCTTAACTACAGCTACAATATTGCCGGCCAATTGCTTACAGAGTAACAATTCTATCAACAAGTTATTCAAATACACACGTGTCAGTGGTGTCGCAGCAGACGGGCAGGACAGTCGACTGACCCCCTCTTAAATTTTTGCCTATCAGAAACAAATCTTTTTGGGGGAAATTTTCCTTCAAAATAGAAAATTTGCGTCTATAATTCCATTTGTTTTGGTAAATGTACGAGCTAAAATTGCCATTTTAAATGTATTTTATCTGACCGATATTTGCAGCTATCTGTCGAAAAAATTGCACCTTTCCGCCCCCATCCTTCTTTATCGCACGCGCCGCTGTCAAGTGTCTCTATCACCGAGCAGTATAATTTGGTATTGGCCATGGGGCGGTGACACTCTGCGACTGGCAAGATAAACAGTGGGTCTGACGAAAAGCTGCAGCCAAGCGCCGGGATTAGCCTACGACAAAGTTACGATAGTGCAGACTGAATGCCTAGAGACCGGGATCAGTCCCGGCCCTTGTGCCCGTAAACCGACTATAGCCTGTGGGAACTCTATAGGTTTTTTGAATAAAATATTCACGACTGTTTTTATTGGCCGGATTAATACAGACGTTGTCCTAAATCGTGTGGAGAGTGAGTTTTCCAAAACCCCGATGTATAGCCTACCTCACAAACCCTACGTCTGCACGGTAGCAGAACGATGACAGAAGCTTCATGGCAGATGGAACACAGCTGTGGAACAATCTGCCGTCAAACTTTGAAAGCAAAACACAAGGTTTGAACAGTTCAAGCGACTGCTAAAGACGTTTTTATTCGTAAGGCTGCGGCACATTGGAAGAGGTTAACTTTCGCTAAGACTAAAGTTTGGTAATAGTCTGACTTTAATCTAAGATTTTGGTCGTAGACAAAAGTCTTAGCAAAACAAAACTTAACATCACCCATTGTAATTTGTAACTTGTTTAATTGTAATAAGCGCACTTACTTGCTTACTTACCTGCTTACACCTATGTGCGTGTAAATAAGTAAATAAGCAAAGTGTATACACTTTGGTAAATAAGTAAGTAAATAAGTGAAGAGATAAGATAGCAAAAGAAGACAGAGGAAAAAAGGATAAATTTCTGTGCATACAGGCGTATATCATTTCAACGTATATACGTACGAATACAGAGACGATCTGACAAGTGTGAACATGACTTGAGTTCGATGCTCCACTCGTCACACACTGTACACGCTAAACACAAGCATTACAAAAATTGCATTACAATAACCAATTTTTCACGTGGCCTGAGTAAAAACTGCTAAGACCACAGCTAAAAGCACAAGTCACGACAGAAATAGGCCTACAGATGGATAGGATTGTTTAAACTGAAATGTTTTCTGTTGACGGCGAAACTGTGAAAGTGTGTTGGACGCGACAATGTCCGGTGGTAAACTGTTCTATAGCCGAGCACCAGCGACAGCGAAGGCTCGGTCACCAACAGTTGCGCACTGCGACTGGGAAACATCAACATCCAGCTTGTGCGTCAGTGAAAATCGTAGACGTCGTCTTGACGGCATGTCGGACATAACAATCCATCACTATCGACAACTTCAGTTTAATGTACAGGGTGCGGCAAAAACGTAGCACCCTAAAGTTTTTTGCTGTTTTCTCAGCAACCGTTTGAAATTTTAAATTAAAATTTTACAAGTTTATTAACTGAAATGTTTTACATCTAACTACCAAACAAAATTTAATTAAATAAAAAAAACGACGAAGTTATCTTTTTAACATGACTGACTACCGATTAAGCAACTAAAACTTGTGTTGTAGTTTGGAGCTGGCGGTGGACACTTTGCAGATATACAATAACAATGGAATTTTGGCATCTGATCATTAGTTAGCTGTGTTGATTCAACGATGTTATTGAATTGGTGTTGTAGCTTGAACATTTTTGAATGCTGAAAAATCGGTGAACGGTCATATTTAAAAATCTATAACTTCGTCATTTTTAACAGAATTATACTTTACTTGGCAGTTAGCCGTAGAACATTTCAAACAATAAATTTGTAAAATTTTAGATTGGTAAATGAACGTAGCTAAATGTTTGACACGCAATATCTCAGCAACCATGCAAGATAGTGAAACGGCTTCAATGGACCACTTATAGAAAACCATATACTGCGAGTCAAATGATCACGTGACAGATAATGTCACTTTACCCCAAAAGGTAAAGGTCGTGGCTCCAATATATTTGAGGTCCCGTATGTCCATAATCATGCAAGATAAACGCATGGTCACAATGGACCACCTATAGAAAACCACACACGGCGAGTTCAACGGTCACGTGACCAATGACGTCACGTTACTCAAATGGTAAAATTTTAAGGATGAGATGGCTGTTGGAGACACCCAGTGGCTATAACAAATTTGAACTGACGAGCGTTAATACGGAACAGGTATATACAGTGGTAATGAGAAAGATACCTCGTTCCACAGAACGTATTATTAGTGATAGCTATGAAGTTTTAATGAAATTATTGATTGTCTGGTTTCAATGATTTATAGGCTTATTGCTACAATCTTACAACAGCAATGCAAGATTAACCTTACTTACATCCTACTGATTACTTACTGCAATACAATAAAAACCTCAGAAAAGCACATGACCGTTTAATAATTTAAAATTAAAAAAAAACTCTGATATAAGTGGCTGCATTAACTTACGTTCTATCGGGCGTCAATACGGTTAACTTTCTTACATAAACCACGTCTGAAACATCTAACTAGAGTCTCACGGGCACGCACAAGAGCTAGAATAACAGACAGAGAGAGGAAAGGAAAGCCAGACAGACAAAAGGACTGCATTGCATAATGGGCTCTTGTCTGCATGCTCTGCATGGTCTTAAACTACAAAGCGCGATCTGCAGCGATGCGTGTCAATGCTGAAAGCAAGTCGGTGGCACCAGGCCTCGCCTCAACACGCTCTTTAATTACAGACCACGTTCATCAGCATGAACGGTAATCGCGAGTTTTTTCAATATAAAACGTACGTTTTAACATCTATGTTTTGACCCTAAGTTCAAGCAGCTGTTGTACGTTAGGGTCAGATGTGTTACTTTTTCAAAACGCGCGTCTCGTGAGCATTAGCCCATATTTCTTGTTTTATTCGGAGTCTACACACATGTTCTAAGCCTAGCACGATTTCGATTAATTGAAAGCGTTTCTGGTTTACGTCTAACAACAAAACGCGTGCATAATATTCGGCGCTTGCGGTCAACATTGGGGCCTCCGTTGACTACAGGAACAGACCGCCACACAGTGACCTTAGCGTCTGATAGCCACTGCAGACAGGCAGGATGACGCTTAGCAGATGAATCTCGTAAAACCTCGTTGCAATTGCATCGTTTTTGACTGATTCACCCGTGTGACGGACGAACGGACGGGCGGACAGACGGACAGAATTGCGATGGCTAAAACGCGTTAAAGCATGCAGTAGCTGCTTTCGCGCGTAAAAACTAGATGATCGAGCGTTTCCTCCAGCGTTCAGTGAATGGTCCACTAACCATGTAGATTTAGAAGTGCAAATCGACTTTTTTGGAAAAAACAATATTTCGGCTTTTAGGAGGTGTTGCGTCCAGAAATTTTTACACGCGCTATACACTGTGTCCCAAAAATACATCCCCGACATTTTTGACTGTAACTTGAAAACCTATTACTAGATTTTAGTAATTTTTGGTAGGAATATTCCTGACACAACTTGCCATCAAACGATTATTCAGTTTCCCACCTCACCCAATGTATGCTTCTGCACTACCTAGGGAAAGCAGATCAAGCAAAATATGCGTTAAAATAAACAGAAAAGCTGAAAAAACATCCTCAACGAAATCGATCGTACCTTGAATAAAAATTAGCAGATTTTAATAATATTTGGCAAAAATATTTCTAACACAACTGGCTATTAAATAAGTGTTTTAGTTTTCACCTCACCAAACGTCTGCTTTTGCACTACCTGGAGAAAGCAGACCAGGCATGATA
>Ga0209367_1007816_pt1 | contig 14699 bp, 8 predicted proteins | sample WorMetLIZISLAND2_FD_187412 | JGI IMG/M metagenome (GOLD analysis project Ga0209367, IMG submission 187412) | Marine gutless worms symbiont microbial communities from Max Planck institute for Marine Microbiology, Germany - Olavius geniculatus... ... | reverse complement strand
GGCATACGCCGAACGCGCATTGTCGACTTAGGGTATGTCAACATTAGCGCTTATAACTTGCTTCGTGGTGGACGGAATTTCGCAAAATTTTTTTTTCAACGCCGAAAGGATCGCTCTCGTCAACGCCGTTTAGATTTTGTCGTTATCTTCATCGGTTCCAGAGATATTTGCGCTCAAACTCGAAAGTTGTTGTAAATCGAACTGATTTTTGAACGTTTTTTGCCCTCCCAAATTTTAAGGGGGCGGTGCCCCAAAATTTGTACTTGCACCTCAACATAGAGGCACGTCAAGTACCAAAGTTTCGTCAGGCTACACCCCCTAACTCCGAAGTTATAAGCGCTAGTTTATTGCATTTTAAGCCAATTTTGACCTCCCTTTGAAAAAAGTTGTAAGGGGGGCCGCCATCCCCGGTGGGGGGTGCTCTAGTAAGACTAAATCATTCTCTAGCACGTGTAAAAATTTGGGGGTGCAGCACCCCCTAGGGGCCGAAATATGTTCTTCCGAAATATGCGCTTTAGGTGGGTACGATTTCACATCGAGATCTTCAAGGTCACTGGACCAAACTTCATCGGACTTGGTTCGCCTAACGCAGGAGGAATCGCGGTAGACGGAATAAAAATCCGATTTTGAATATCTTCATCCGTTTCGGAGATATTCGCCGCCGAACTTCGAAGTCGTCCAAAATCGGGCCAAACTTTGCATGTTTTTGGCCCCCGAAATTTTTTTGGGGTGTGCCCCCCAAAATTTTGGACCGGCATTATAAAATAGTGCCTAGTACTGACCATCGTGCAAAATTTCACGCCAGTTGGCCCACGAATCTCGGAGATCTCGCGTTGCAAAAAAAAACATCAGCAGTAAAACATAAGTCCTTCCGAAAACTATCGTTTTCGGGCGGACTAATTATCAGTCTTTTTCTTTTTAACAGTGCAATCTGTCGAGTCGCGTTTTGTTTATTTACAATTGCGCCGTATTGTAATGACTATATCTATAGTAAAGCCCACAGTTTTAGACAGTTTAGTTTGATTTTTCCTCGTAGTTTGTTTATTAATCAAGCTATCAAGCCGACGATCTTATTAGTTATCGGTCATTTCTCAACTTTTGCAAAATTCTGCAAAATTCCATGAAAATATCAAAATTCTGTGGAAAAAAACGAATTCCACGACTCAGCTCGTCATTCTGCAGCCTGTGGAAAACTGTGGACCCTAATCATCAATATGAATATGAGGTTATGACGCTGTGAGATGCTGGTCATAACCAGTAAATTTACTCTACTCCGGGCCTGCTTCATTCCTACATCGGTGACTGATAGCGGAAAGGCAAACAATCTCAGTAAGTAACTAGCCACTGATTTAACTCAGCCTACTACCCTATGCGGGATGGAAAAATAAGTACAGGCTTTTGGGTAATGAAAATCTGTGCAGTATAAACTTACTTCTTGCCAGTCCGCCATTTTCCTTTGGCACTCTGATGATGTTAATCGAGCATTAAAAAGCACAGCGAGCTTACAAATAATATGATGCAGAAATCTACAACCGTTCTCCCTTCAGTTCTCAGAATACCCTCGACTAACTCTTGGATAAATGCTAAAATTAGCACTAACTGCATAATTGTCAATAAAGCAAACGGAGTATCGTACCGTGCAAGAAACGGATGCTTTAGATTCGGTCGTAGGATTGCCCGACTTGTCCATTATATCAACCGTGAACACAACGACACCTCCATTCTCAATCACTTGATCTTCTTCCGGTGTTACTTTCATTGACACCGGAGCTCCTGCAACACATATTTTCACTGATTTCACATATTTTTAAAGAAAATTTTGAGACTCTGAAAAGTATTTTTGTAATATGCAATGTTCTTGGTCACCGAGTATAACAAAATATCACACGACTTTTCAGTTCTTAAAGTTCCTTCAGTTCCTGTAGTACGACTGTAATTTCTTAAGTTCTTCAAGTTCACGTACTGTAATCAATAAAAAATTTCACTTTTTACCCACAAAAAAATGTTGACCAATTTCCACAATTTTCAACAGACATGTACTGCACAAAAATTGCAACAGAATGATCGATAACTGAACAACTACCTGAAACATTTCACATAAACATTCATTCACCGGTACAATCTTGATAGCAGTTTAAACGATGTTCTTACTTAGCACTTAGATTCTCTGGTCCTTGACAGGACAATGGGCAGCAAGAGTTTGCCATCTGCTTCTGTTTGTAGCCACAGCCCGGATGCTGTTCCAATTGACTCCTCGGTCCACCAGGTCTTCTTTAAATGTAGACCGCCAAGTCTTCGTAGGACAACCTCGTCTGCCACTACCACGAGGGGTTCATGACATGACATGATTGGCTGGTCGTCCAGGTGGCATCCTGATGATATGGCCTGATGTTCAGTGCTTCAAATACATAAAAAGATGTGAAAAATCTACCTCAGATCTGATATATGCCATGCAATAATGATGGAATTATTTGAAGTAGAGTAGTAAAATATCGCAAACCTGGCAACATACGGATCTTGAGAGAACACGAGTCTTCCGGTAAATGAGGAACTTTCACAACCAAGTTGAAGCTCTGCATAGTAACAGTCAGTTTAATCCACAATAGCAGAAACTAAACACTGACAGTAAAAATGTGCTCGAGCTATATCTGGATCACAAAGATTTCAGCTGAAAATTGCAGAAATTGGTTTGAAGTTTTGCAAATAGTGCAAAATATTATGGCTGCGGAAATTAATATGACATCATTAATCGTCAAAAATATTCAACCCTACTAAATTTCTAATTGCTGAAGGCACAACAATAAGAAAACATCATAAACTCAGAGCACATAAACATTTTACAAAACTAGATAAAACAACCACTAACCAATTGTATTGATACAGATAGTAGCTAAATACCTTACAATAGTTATAAATACAAATACACCATTCCTTGGGCAATTACCACTGTAAATTTTTAATCAAAATTAACCATTCATAATTCACACGACTGCTATCTCATCATAGACCTCAATGTGACAGACACCATGAAACAATCTAATTTCCGCGAAAAAACAATGGACGTACCTTGCCGATATTGCTCGACAGTGAACCGAGTGCTACAATGTCCTTAACAACCAGCGTGTTGCCTTTGACAACGACACCTTGATACGTGATGTCCAGCCCACTAGAAGTCACAGACCACACAGACTGATACTGCCACCTGGAAAATATGAGACTCGACAGCTCTGTGTGTCATTCAAATGATTCCCGACTGCCATCATATTACGAGTTACGTCTGGAGCAACACGTAGCAACATATGAGAATAACTGCAAAGAAGGTAACAGCAGTCATTGAAATGTCAACAGATTAGTAAATAAATGCAAAATCTGACAAAATAATACAGCTTTTAATCCGTGATCCATACGATTATGAAAGTGTAAGTGGAAAGAAGAGATAGCCGAACCACCTTGCTTCCAACTGTGGAATCAGTTGAGGATCGGGTTTTGTCACATGACCAAATGCATCCTGAAACTCCAGCGGAACCTGGAAAGGCATTCCTATACGAAATGGGCCTTCGAGGAAACCGATCGAGAACTTTTGTGGATCAGCCTCTGTAATCAATCAAAAGCATAAAACTTGGGATCGTACAACAAAACAAGCACACTGAGTATCGACTGCTAAAAAAGCATGCCAGCTAAAAATTTCTAACAAGATATTGACATACAGAGACAATACAAGAAAAGCCCAGCTAACGCAAAGGAAAAAGCGCAAAAGTGGTGCATGTTTGAAAGCCCGCTGCGAACAAAATCTAAGCTCACCCATCCTAGCAACAATGTTTCTTTTACAATCGCCAGAGGGCGCCAGACACCCGGTCTCACGCAGCAATATTGGCTAAGTATCTATAGTGTTTTATGTATTTACGCTCACCAGAGAGCGCCAGACGGCACAACAGATCTCGCTTAGCCGCATTGGCTTAAAATCGCAAATTTTCCCCAGCCCCACTCATTTAGCACCCTCGCTTAGGGTGACCCCTTTCGAATTTATGGAAAAGCCTTACGGATCCTGAAACTAGAGTCTTCCAGGCAGCCAATGGCGAAGATTTGGTGATCCTAGCTTGCACCGTTTTTGACCGATCCTTACAAGTGATGGACAGATAGTCAGACAGACAGAATTGCGATGGCTAAGACACGCTACAGCAGTAGCTGCTGTTGCGTGTTAAAAATGGAACAAAAACATACAGCTTCAAAGGTTACTGTTGTTTTATACCAACAAGCTTTAATTTGTCTATTGCCATTTGTACACGATGAATCTAGTCTGACAGTCCAAGGCAACAGTCTTGGACAGTATTTTATGTCTACACAAAAAACCGAATAAGTCTTTTTTTGTTACAGCAAAAAGAACAGATACATAACTACATTATGTTAGGCAGTTATTTGTGTTACCCCAATCATAATAAAATTTGACTACTGTACGGTCGCATATTACAAAAGTCTATAAAGTACAACAGACATGTGGCAGACCAGTAATAGAGAAATGTACGATGTATGACGGAAGATGTTTGCCAGAGACGACTGTCACGCCACCACTTTCGTTAAGCATCGCTTGCAGCTGTAGCGTGTAGCGGCCGATGTTGCGCAAGTTCTCTGTACAACAGGTCATTGCAACAGCTCTCAGCATACACGCTGAGAAAATAAACATTCATTATCATACACGGTTGACCAATAAACACCAGTGACAACCATTACACCACTATTCTCACTGAGCATTGCTTGCAAATGTGTTCCTGCGGTGGCCAATGTTACGCATACAAGTTCTTTGTGCAACAGGTCACTAGAACAACTTACAACATATATGAGCTGCGTTTTTCAACAGCTAACGTAGCGGAGTTGTTCACTGCTGACGTCATATTCAGTTACATATTCACGAAAAACAATGTTGATCTAACGCATAGAGCAGTGATTTTCAACCGGGGTTCCACGGAACCCAAGGGTTCGGCGGCTCGTCTGTCATCAGTAAAAAAAATAATAATAACATAGCATGTGAAATTACATCAGAACAAGCCATAGAAGTATTACGCACCAAATCCTTAGTTCCAAATTAACGCTTCTAGTAGTCTACTTTTACATACAGTGTTGAATGTTTTTCTTGTTGTTAACAATGTTAGAATATCTGCATTGAACACCGAACACTAACTTATTAGTGGCAGTGTTAAGGAAACGTGTGTCCATTTATTGGAAGACCTTTATTTCCTGAAACAATATGCTTGAAACATATAAAAGCTTCGTCCATTAGCGCAACTGGCTGGGGGGTCCAGACCCCCTAAGTTGTCCGTGGGCGTAAAAATGTAAAAGATCCAAAAACCAGGGTTTTGGTTACGGGTGAAATAAAAATGCTAAATAATATTATCTAATACGGTAAAATTAAACAAGTCTTTTGCCTGCTGCTTTATTGTCAGCATTTTAGGATTTTGCTCCAGACTCCCACAGGTTTTCTGCCTCTCGACTACGCTGAAGACATCGGTCCTCAGAAACCCTGAAAATTCCACTTTGCCTTGCCTACGCCATTGCATGGACTCATGGATCATTGCATGTGATGGGGTTCCGTGAGTGATTCTCACACTTATGTAGGGTTCCACTGCAGCAAAAAAGTTGAAAAACACTGGCACAGAGATATAACTATGGTCATCAGTACGAGCACATACCACCTCAGACAGTGTCTTACGGCACCAGGCACCGTACTAGAAATGTGAAAGTTAAAGATACACATTCACACTGTGCGACTCTTGGACGTAAAACTGATAACAAATTAGAAACGCGCAAACCAAAACAACAACAAACACGCCCACCAAAAAGAGTCACGTGACTAGAACGACCACAGTTTTACCTCGGTAGGCAGATCACGCTAGTGGTTGACCTAGTTGAATAATGAGCATCCAAATAAGGCAATAGAGGCGGAGTCTGGTAGAACAGACATGCCCTGTTAGCTATTGAAAAACGCCACTATGGTGACACAATAAACACTCGATCCATACACCACACTGGACCAATGAACACCAACATTAAACATCCATCTTATGTACTTTGTTAACAAATACAAATAGGTATTACAAGAAATAACGGCATACATGAACTAACACTAAACCTTTTCCATTTTTGTCAAACAAGAAATTAATCATAGTTGTTCCTCACTATTTGCTGTGGGAAATGTATGAACAAGACTGCAGTGCCTGCAAATGAAATGTGTACTCTGTTGGAAAACAAAATACTTAACTCTCTGATTCATGCCTAATGTATGAAGATCTGTCGAATAATTAAAAAATCTATAGTTTGTGTTGTTGTAATATAAAGATATCATGGTCTTTGTGAAAAATAAGAAAATACAGAATAAAAGAAAACATAAGCTGGTATACTGACCCATCTTGCGAAACCAGTATGGCCATGTCTTGCCGTGTTGACTGACAAACTGCGCTATTATCTGATCATTCCCCGACGATGCTGTCGTGCACGCATATACACAGAGGCACATAGGCATATGTACAGAAGTACAGACAGACATACAAAGAGAAAGACAAAAACATTGCAATCTGATCCATAGACAAGATAAACCATAGATATTGAATTCAGCAAACACTTTGAAGCCCAAAAAATGCCATGCCCACTCCACATATGCACGATGAATATTTAATATATCTCGACTTATAAGCATCCTTAATTTGGTTTGCATAACAAAAAGTCCTAAAGTTACAGCTACATGATCCAAAAGTTCATGAAATGCTATTTTAAAAAATAAAATAGCAAAAACAATCTGATTTGCTGGCAGACGATAATGACGTTCACAACGTCATTGCCGAGTCCTATTTGTAGCTTGTTGGATCATACCACTGAAATACGCATGATGAATATTTAATGAAACGGGCTTCAACTAGTTGCAAATGGCGAATGGTGAGCAAACAGTCTACTTATTTATTTTGTCTATGCTCTGATCATAGCCATCATATTAATCCACTGTAAAATGGCAAAATCGGCAATGCCTTCAATTTCATTGTCAAACTTGCTGATCCAGTCCATTCTTGATGAGCAAAAATTTTACAAACGGCCTTACTTGCCTTTCTATCTTTTTACTCATCAAGATTATAGTGAGTGAGTAAGTAAATAGGGTTTAACGTCCCGCCTGACAGTATATAGGTCATTTCGAGAACAGCCTTTCCAGGCAGAATGCACACAAATACATAGTAATGAAATGGTAAGTTTAAGATTATAACTCACAAGACAACGCACATAAGAAACATCTACTTGTTACATAAAATTCTCGACTACACCAAAGCAAATCCATATATCACTTGTCTGACACATACTAATCAGAAATACAAACAAGAAATATTATTAGATTGTGACATATCTAATGTACTCCTTGCGCGCATTATTTTCTCCTGTATTCTTGTAAGTGCTTTTTCGTTCTTTTAAACTTGTATTAGAGACCCGGCGTCAATTTGAGACCAGACTAATATACTTATAGTGACTGGCATCTAAGTCGTTATTGGAAATTGTCTCCCCGTCTATCTGTTACCGTCATAAAAATATGGTGCCTCAAAGAAAATGGGGTCATGACCTTGACCTTTCTGGGTCACGTGATGTCATCGGTCACATGACCATTCGACTCGAGATGGTCAACTTCCTATGGGTGGTCCATTGCGACCACGCGTCTATTTGGTACTGTTATGGAGATATGGCCGTTTGAAGTTTTTCCACGAAAGCTCTTCCAGGAACAGAGGTCGGTCGTCGATCGATCCGCAATATAACACTGATCTCATATACTCCTCTTCGCTACGTTAGAAACGTAGCGTGCAAGGAGTGAAAACTCATGGCACGATACATACCATGCAGTGTGAGCTTGAGTTCAACGAAGAGTTTCTTCTGCTGTGAGCCGGGCAACTTGCTGATGTACTCACCACGACGGTTGCTGATCTCAATACGTATATCACCTTTCAGACACATTCAGCAGATCTAATCAGTATCGTTATATCTCAATGCAAAATACCTGCACATGGCTGGTCCAAATCACATCGCGCGACATTAACAAATACGCACTGTCGCTCATGCATTGTTGCCCACGCACTGTTGACTGTGCAACATTAAAGTTGTCACAGCTTTCTCGTAATTGTATACTTGTTGACTTGTAAAATTGTTTGGTTTTGAGGTACAACAAAACTGGCGTAACAATCATCATTAAAGATTTGATCCCCTCGGTTTGCAAAATGTTGCCCTCGATCTTTAATCTTGAGGCAACATTTTACGAACTTCGAGGATAAATACAACAAAACTGGCATAACAATCATCATTAAAAATTTGATCCCATCGGTTTGTAAAATGTTGCCCTCGATCTTTAATCTTGAGGCAACATTTTACGAACTTCGAGGATAAAATTTTCAATGATGACCTTGATGCCAGTCACTATTTGTATACTATCAACCACTGATCACAGTACTCAACGGTGTTAAATACATGCTATGTATTTCTAGATGGCTTTTCGCAACCAATCAGCAAAAAACGTGACTAATTCCACTTCCTGGTATTTCTGTGATAGCCTTTAAAACATTTCCATAATATTTCCAAGTTTCCAGAAAATTTTTCAGCTTTCCAATGATGGCTGCATCAAAGAATGATGACTTGTCAAAATATACTAAAATCATCAAAAATTATCCCAAATTGCTGTAAGTATCCAGTTGTAAATAAAATTTCTACGGGGGATGGATAACAACATTATATTGCATACTGACGAAATGGCATAAAGTTACCCTACCCTACCCTAATAAACAAAACTTAGAATGGAAAATAGCCTTCAAATAAATGAAAATTTCATTTCAAATATGATCTGTTGCAAGAAAATGCCGAATAACCACTAAATACCGATAGTAGAGCCAGCTGGCTTAACGTCACCTTCCTTTATGTCATCGCCACCAGGAAATGTCACCACCAACCGATCTGGCAACCTGGCAAGTTAGTAGTTGAAATTGGTCAATATAAATCATCTTGTAAAGCGAATAATCACAAGCATTGCAAAAGTGGCAAAAATTCAGGGTTCGCACTTTTTCACTGACAAAAAAACTCAGGACTTTTCTAAAACTTTCTAGTACCGCCATAAATATTTTCCAGGACCTGTTCGTAGCCCACGAACGTTTAAATATAATGTACTAGTACCACAAATTAAAAAGTAAAGAACTACAAGTAATCTACGAGCGAAGCAAGCAGAAAAAATGCTTTCCATTTGAGCCTACGAAAAATGTGTGGTTTTCAAGGATATTTTCCAGGACTTTCCAGGACCTTAAGCTTCAATTTCCAGGACTTTCTAGGAGGCGTGGGAACCCTAAGTTATGAAAGCATAGACATTAAGAAGTTGACTGCTCCACTTCTGTTGCAAACTGTCCATGTGTCCCAGGTGATGTAGGAAAAGTTCCATTGAAGAAGATTACAAATGTTCAGTCAGAAATTAGTCAAAAAACATTTTACAGACAAAAGCACATACAGCCAACAAGAAGCCCAGCTGTCGCTAGGACAGCTGACTTTACTGGTTGTTAGTAACCTTCAAGGTCATCCAAGGTCGATGATATTCATTTCATCTGAAAAAATGTATGCCACTTCCTATTAGTGATTAATAATAACATTGGCTGTATCTCTCATCGTTTCCAAGATATGGCTAGTTTCCACTGAAAACACACATTTTTCCTACCCCTTCTATTCAACCCCAAATTTGAAAATGTTTCCCTTGCACTAGATCACCGAAATTTTGCATGCCTAGGTTTAAGAAGCATGGCTAATTATTCATGTAGAAAACGTTCACCTAAGACTTACCCGTTAGCCAGGGTACATCCGTTGCAGATGACAACGGACAGACAGACAGACTGATGAATGACAATCATAACAAAAGCTTGACTGTTATTTAAGTATGGTTAGCTAAAAACAAGACTACATAGACACATAAACAAACTGATACAGAAAGACCACACCCAAACATGCAGTAAAACAAAGACAACGGACGAACCTGCCCTCTTCTTCATAGATGCTTTTCTTGATCTGGTTCAGCGAGGCCGATCGGTCAAGCTTTGCAAGCGGATAGATTTTCACTTCATCGTAGAGAGTCTGTGGCTCTAGGCGTACCTCAACGTCGCCACCAGTAGCATAGACGTCATCATCAAAGTCACCATAGAGAAGAAACCGTTCCACCACACCGTATGCCACCGGCAGTACTCGAGCTATCCGCACCTGACAACATACGCCGAACAATCAGTATGTTCAAGTGGTCCAAAACGTAAATGCAAACTGGCCCCCACTGTCTGCATGCTCTCACACCTTCTGCAATTCTGAAGTCAATGGTCATTTCCACTTACATGGCCCTAAGCTCGCAGTAAGCTGCAAACACAGCTTAGTTACCTGGGCAGTAGGCCAAGCCTCTCCCAATACTGACATTACATTCCCCGCAGTTGGTGGCGTAGCATAGTGGTTAGAACGTCGGTCCTGGCCGGCAAACTTTCCCTATCCTGCGCTAGACTGATAGATGGCCGTGTGACCACTTTGTGGGTAAAGCGTCCGCTATCAGTCAGCCAACCAAGCCAACTCAGCCTGCCATCCCTCCGGGGTCGGTTAAATGAGTAGTAACCCATTTTATGGGTTACGGAAGGTGGGGACCTTGGTACAGCTGACTGGGGCTGCTTGGCCTGGCCGCTGCACTAGCCTGTGTCTGCAGGCTGCACACAGTGGCTGGGCGGCCGGTACCGGCGGTCGGCGGCTCTGGTCAGTGACGAAAGCGCATTAGAGGTGTGTGTACGCGACAATGCGCTATACAAATTGATGATCTTTTACCTTTAGGCCGTTATCAAAGTATATTGCTTGGTCATAGAAGCACATCTGTGTAAACAACTAGCCCAGGGTTGTTACTTGGCAATGAAGTGGCTGGTAGTCAAACCAGCAACCTCGCGATTGCTGTCAGATACTCTTAACATTAAACTATAATGCAACACAAGTGGTGTATTATTAATTAATGACATGACTGCTATGCAAATGGTAGGTATAACAGTTAGCTCTAGACTTGCAACTTTCATGATATGGTTCCAATCTTGCTGCAGATCATTTGCAAGCAACCTTGAGCAAGTTGCTAACCTACTCTGTGCTCAGATCAGTTGAACTCAGCCTCCTATCCTTGGTGAAACAGCAAATAAACAGTAGCATATGGGCTACGGAGGCCAAGTGTGATGTGTTTGCATGTTACAGTTGTTACACTGTGGTTCTGACTGTTTGCTAGCATGGGCAATGAATGGCCAGTGGCCACATAATGTGCCATGGTATCATTAGCATATTCCAATTAGGCTAAATCAGCTGCCACTTCTGTCAGCTCCGAAAATCCCAACATTTCCAGGTTTTCCAAAAAATTAATAAACTGGTGATTTGTCAATGCAAACTAGGAAAGTCTGAAAACATGTCTAAACAGACGACCCACTGACCCAGCTTATGCAAGACAAGCATAAACCAAACATCTAATACACCTGTAAGCAGACACAGAAAAAGGAGGGAGGTGGACGAAAGAACCAACAGCCTGCCAGTCCACCCCTCGTTGTAAGATGGTCTACATGTTTCAACATGTCGACATCTCTGCTCGATGACAGTCCATCCAGCACAACGGCTGCAAACAACTTCGATTCCCCCTCCCTCACTCTTCTTCGTATTGGAAAAAAGCTGTTGAGCTACCACAACAACAGAAAGAAAAACCATCAGAAAAACACACACCAGTGAGCCCTTCTTGTAGGTCTTGTTGTCCCATTCCACTTCCTCAAACACGCTCCACGGAGCCTGGTATTTCTTTGGCAGGTCGGGACGTGTGATTGTGCCAACGAAGCTGCAGAACTTGATCTGCTTGTCAAACTGTTCGTGACAGTCTCGCAGCCAGTTGATGAACTCCCGAGCTATGTCCGTACGCTTCTCCTATGCACAGACATGCAGACAAGCATCTAAAGAGACACAGTTCCAGTCCGAAGATAACTTTGGAGAGCTCAGACTTCCATTCAGACCAGTGCTGCCAACTAGTGAATAAAAACGACTTATATAATCTCTTACATATATGTGGCATCCCTTCTTAAATAATCCACGATCCTGATCATAATCTGATCAACTGGCACTTCGAGCACCGCCATCCTTTGAAAAATGCACCAGATGTAAATGTAAATCTAGCGCTAAACGGATAAACAGACACAGGTTAAAAACATAACCTCTTTCCTTCAATGAAAGCAATTTTTGTGCAACTTCACTCTTATGCGAAGTTACTCCAGATCAGGCCTTGTGCCAAAAACGGTCGATTTAAAACTATTGCAGCAACTTTTACAGGCCAGATGCTGTTTCTGTAACAGCAATAACATAAATCAATACGCTTATTCAATGATTTAAGCCAAAAATATTTATAAACTAACAGCGGCGCAAATTCTGCATGATGTATACTCATGCAAGCAGTATAATTCCATAATGCTAACATATTTGCACATCACATATAATTTCAACAATATAAGTCCACTTACCACAGTTTCGGTGATAACACGACGACCGGTTTTCTTTGATTCCTGGAACATAAAAAATAATCATTAGCATATGCTGTAAATCAGCTGTTAGACTAACCAACAAGAAATCTATACCAAATATTCGCTAGTGCCTGTAACATAAATAGGTAGAATTACAGTCCAATAATGTGGGGCCCAATTAGCATAGCATAATGTAGCCATAACCATACTTGCACTCACCATATATTTCATTTACTGTCAACTAATATGTTCTTGTAAGTTACGCCTGAGTTATTTGTAACTTTGTCGTTAAGTTTTTCTTACAATTTTTTTTGCAAACCACACCATTTTCTTAAGATTTTTGCAACCCTGATTTTCCCTCTTAGAGTTTTCAGTAAGTTTTACTTGTGAGCATATTTAACGAGGCCACTGAATAAATTCCCGACCCACATACTGTACAAGTGGAGTAACTACATAACCGATGTTGTTACCTTAGTGATGATGCGTGCGTAGGTCGTGTCCTTGTCTCGTAGCTTCAGCTCGAGGTCAATGAACGTCAGCTTGTTTGTGCTCACTTGGAACTTGTCATTTGTCCACAGTACTCCGGACACTCTATCCCAACACATGTACCCACACAACGTACTGCAACTCAGCCTGGCCATCCCTACAGACACTCTAAACTCAACCTCCAAATACTGTATGCACACATGAATCACACATCCTGCCAATCACCATTCATCATGCTAGAGCACTGATCCCGGAAATCCCCGCCTCCATTGCAATTCATGTCTGGAATCTAAATGAATCATTACGCTGATAGTTGGAAAATTGCCCTGTCACTGATCTCACCATGCCCTTACTGAGCACAGAAACCAACTGAATTAACATGGGCCAGCCAGGAGATGCCAAAAATTCCACAAAAAAACATAAAACAGACCAAATCAAAAAAGATATAACCAGGACAAATAATTCAGACCCTGCGGATGTCTGGACAAAAATGCAGCAGAGTGCTCACAGCTATCTCAACCAGTCAACATGCTAGCCAGGTTTACATATTTAGCAACATTAATAAATGCAAGATATCAAAAACTAATAAAATAGTAGAAAACGGAGAATGAGAGACCTGTTGAAACAGTCTGGAGGAACCCCAACATTCTTCTTCTGCATAGAGCACCAAGAAAACCTACAACATTACACAGCATTGCAAGAGTTCAACCAGTTCATATGACGAATGAGCTCTGGACAGAGCCAGCAAGCTTAATAACAATAATGATAATAATAATAATAGGGAGACTGTCGCGAAACCACATACTTATTTCAGCGGTCTCCTTGGCGGTCCAGTGCTACAACTTGGCAGCCTTCAAGAAAAACTTTACAGTTCCTACCGAATTCGACTAGTGCCACTCCAGCAAGTTGGTTTTTGTTTTTATCTTTTGTTTTTACCCTCGGGAACCTTTACTACCAAGGTATAAAAAATAACTAGAAATTTGGGGCAAAGCCCAACGTGAGTCCGCCCAGCGCCCTAAGTCCGATTGGGGGGAAATTAGGGGGGATAAAAAATGAGGGGGGAGAATTTCCCCGGCATCAAAGTCACGTGGCACGAACTCAAATGCATTGGCATACGCCGAATGCGCATTGTCGACTTAGGGTAGGTCAACATTAGCGCTTATAACTTTGTTCATGGTGGACGGAATTTCACAAATTTTTTTTGTTCAACGCCGAAAAAATCACTCTCGTCAACGCTGTTTAGATTATGTCCTTATCTTTATCGGTTCCAGAGATATTTGCGCTCAAACTCAAAAGTTGTCGTAAATCGCACCGATTTTTGAACGTTTTTTGCCCTCCCAAATTTTAAGGGGGGCGGTGCCCCCAAAATCTGTACTTGCGTAAACACCCCAACATAGAGACATGTCAAGTGCTAAAGAGTTTCGTCGGGCTACATCCCTAACTCCGAAGTTATAAGCGCTAATTTATTACATTTTAAACCAATTTTTAACCCCCCTTTGAAAAAAAGTTGTAAGGGGGCCGCCATCCCCGGTGGGGGGTGCGCTAGTAAGACTTGGTCATTCTCTAGCGCGTGTAAAAATTTGGGGGCGCAGCACCCCCTAGGGGCCGAAATATCTTCTTCCGAAAAATGCACTTTGGGTGGGTACGATTCCACATCTAGATCTCCAAGGT
>Ga0209367_1007815_pt1 | contig 14699 bp, 9 predicted proteins | sample WorMetLIZISLAND2_FD_187412 | JGI IMG/M metagenome (GOLD analysis project Ga0209367, IMG submission 187412) | Marine gutless worms symbiont microbial communities from Max Planck institute for Marine Microbiology, Germany - Olavius geniculatus... ... | reverse complement strand
GGTAATGGAGATAAACGGATGCAGGCACTAAAAGTCCCTCTATATCCGTATCTTGATGTAATAAATTATACTAATAATCTAATCACTTTTTTCGACATACTCCGATCTATCTCCGGTTCTGGCTAATTCAGATTTCCAATCATACATAACTTCTTGTTCTGCCCAAAATCTATCAAGCCATGTCATGTCTCCTTCCCTCGAGGTCTTCAAGTCCCGACTGGCAGGTGCCATGGTGATGCAGAAGACAGATTAGACTCACCCTGTTTTTATCAGCAGCACATCTTGCACGTTTTTATCTGTTCTGTCTGGAGTTCAGCAGTTGTTCCCAGCACTTCATGCACCTCTGCCATGCATGACATTACTCGCAAGAGGATATGTGCATTATTGGAAAAGAAAAAAAAGAAAGAAAAAAAGTTAGTTAAGACAGTGAAGAGAAAAAAGTTGCAAAGATGTATGCACGCATGAGGATTCGAACGAGCCTTTCGCGCAGCAGATGCATACGATACCAGTGGACTGTGAGGTGTCATAGCATTTCGCCTAGTCACATTTCGCCTAATCGCATTTCGCCTAATCTCATTTCGCCTAATCGCTCCCCCAGTTGGGTCTACTGCAGAGCCCCAACCGAAATCGAACTAGGGTTAGGGTGAGGGTTAGGGTTAGGGTAAGTATACGACGCGAAATGAGATTAGGCAAAATGTGACGACACCCGTCATCTACTTACTTACGGTCGGCCAAAAAAATGGTACAGAAAAAATGATGAACGACAAAACAAAGCTTGTCAAAGAAGCAAAAAACGACAAAGCAAGTCGTTGTTGTTGGTCCGCCTATCAAAAAAAGATTAGGCAAAATGGGATTAGGCGAAATGCTACCCAACTGGACTGCGTAGGGCTCTCGACAAACCTGCTTCAATAGCACTATTTATGTTAGTCTCATATAGCCCGCTAGCCGTACTACTGCTGCGTGATTAGTTGGAAGGATATTTTTCAGATGCTGTACAGAACCGCTTATGGTGTGATGGCTGGTGGTGAATGTGTGTTTACAGTTAATGTCACTAGCCGATCACCTGACGTGTCCGGTGTGCATGGGCCGGTTGCACCACACCCACATGACGGCTTGTGGTCATCGCTATTGTGAAAGTTGCATCCGTGAATGCATTGACCGACTCCATCGCTGTCCATGCTGTAATGCAGCACTCCAACATCACCAGCTCATCAAAGATGCACAGTTTGATGCACTTATAGGTATTTATGTGACACCGTTATGACAAAAAACTATTATCAGTTTGGCCCGGACTGACACAGATTCTAATGTCAGTCTGGCTTGTAATATCTGGCAGTGATGTCCATTGTCTGCTACGTATTGCTTTCATGTTTTCTTTCCTCAGTGCTAAGTTGAATGCTAAGTCAAACATCAGACATTATTACGCTGCTCGAAATGGAACTGTAGCGTTTATACTGATTATTTTGCTGTAGAATCAGTAGCAATTTTAAAGGCATATCGTAAGTAGATCGGCTGAATCAAAAGTGATAGCGAGAGAAAGCAGGTTTGATGCCCTGACATATAGAGAAATTCTAGTACATTTTTGTAACTGTAGTTAATATAGACTAATGGTTAAATTTTGAGCTATGGTTATGTTCATGAATCATGAACAGGGTGATCAGGTAACAATTAGAATTCTGTAGAGCACATGCATGTCATACAATGCGGCTTGGGCATATTGGCCAAATGTTGTAATTCCGTCATTAGGCCTACTGACAGCATGCATTCTACTGAGCAGCCTAATAGCAAATGGTAATTAAAAGACATCAGACTGATAATAGAATTTTGTTTAGTATGGGCCTGACTGATATTAGAATTTGCATCAGTCCAGGATGGACTGATAATAAAATTTTGTTCGGTTTGGGCCAGTTTGATAATAGCACCTACTCTGTAGTGATGTTGTTTATATATTTACTCTTAGCTCTGCAAGGATCTAAGGATATTGATTATGAGGTCGAGCTGATGAGGCTATCAAAGGTAGAAGTTAGAACTGCCAGTTCTTGAATTAAAGGTAAATAGTCACAACACAGGCTGTAACTGACTTGTGGCTTTTTAGGCTACCACCTCTAGTATCTGTAATCGCAAGTGGACGGTGAACTTGATGCTGTAAAAGGGCTGAATGAATGCTGCACAGTAGTGATGATTCGATATCAGGATTTCAATTTTGATACGATATCAATACAATATTTTGAAAATATCGTGATATCAATATCGATACTTTTAAAATGATAAGTATGTAAATCTTATACAGCACAAGAACTAGATGTGAACGTTCAGCAAAGCACTTTGCTTTACGTAGATACCAAAATGTGCCAGTGAACTTAAAAATTAACTACTGACTGTCGTGTCATTAAATTACGACATTATAGTTTGTTTGCTTCGGTTAGTTTATCATTTTCTCCATTTATTCTCGTTATTTTGGCAATGCAGCAATAAACATATAAACTTTTGGCGTAAAATATCACGATATATCAAAAATATTTTGATATATAAAAGATATCGTGATATATCAAAAAATTTGATATTTTTCCACGATACAATGCGATACGATATATCGATATCAAAAACGATATATCGATATACTGCATAGGTGTACAGGTTATGAAGTGAAGTGGTGGGCACTAAACTTAACAAGCAGGTTGAATAAAAGTATTTTTTAAACTTGTTTGAGAAAGTGCAGATTAACAAACTGACCAGATGGATAGGGACAATAGAAAATCACGGAAACATGGAAATCACGGAAACTGTGATCTTTGTCAAATGCCGTGATTTTGCCAAAATGCCGTGTTTTGTCGTATTTTTAGCCAAAATGCTGAGATTTTACCGTTGTTATGTTTTTTACAAAAATTTTTCATTTTTAGTCAGCATAAATTACATGTTGTTGTTTGATTTTGACACAGAAAAATTTGTTATTGCACCTGCTACCAAAGCCTGTATGCTTTGTTACTTGCTGGCTCAATATGTGGCCATGACGTTGTAGAATTATGTATTTTAATGCTCCACAGTGACAAAATTTTACAGATGAAAATTTTGCACTTAATGTAAGGATAGTTGTCAATGCTAGATATTGTATTTCATAGACTTTATAATGGTAATTGGGCCAGTAATTTGATGCCATGATTTTGCTGTGATTTTTGCGATTTTCATGAAAAGTTGCCGTTTTTTTGCTATTTTTTTCCATGATTTTCTACTGTCCCTACAGATGGATAGCAGTGAGTGACAGTGAATTGATGACTGAATTTGTAAATCTGATTATCTGATAATTCCAGTTCACGTAGGTTGCTATGGAACAGTGGCCATGAAACTAATTTGTTTGGGTAATTCTGCTATGAAGTGAGTCACATGTTTTATATGCATCAATTGACAAAATTGCAGAGAATAGCTGAACTATTTCATTGCACCTGCTTAGTTATTAGCAGTTGATATGTATGTCCATAATTACCATTAAATTGAATAACGGTATTGCCTGACATTTTTCCAGTTTGCTTTTTTCGAAAGTATTTGGTTGCGCTTTTGTGTAGATGCCGTAAAGCTTGAAGAGGCTGCAGCAGAGAAGCGATACTTTGATAGTTTAATACACGATGGTATGCTGATAGTACCCGGTACTACATTGGATGTATGTCGAATGTTAATAATCTGTGTGGTTGGCTAAGTTCATTATTTTCGTGTTGATGTTTATATGTATGTGCACTGCGGTATCTTTAGAGCAAGCAGTCAAATAATGTAAATTTTGATGTTTGTGAAAAAGTTGCATGAAATTGTTATTACTAGTCTTCTCATCGTGAAAAATGTCCATGACTTTCTGGAACAAGCAACTATTGGCCTGAAGCTTTTACAGTGACCTACCACCATCCTAACAGTATTTGTGATTATAGGTGTTATCATACACACTTATATGTAGTTATAATGGTCATAACTTTGAATTAGATATTAATGTTTATTTTTAGGTTGTGCGTGATATGTGTACACAGGGAGTAAACTAGAAAATGAGAGGTTAAATAATCATTGACTGTACACGTGATGAAATGCATCATATAATTGTTCATATTTGGTCGACTGAAAACAGTGTACTGGTAATATGTATCTGTAATGCAAATTTTAGTATTATGCTTCTGTTGACAGTGATGATTCCTTGTATACTGAAAATCAATTTTTTTTAAATAGTGGATGTATTCCGCTAAATGTGTTACATAGCAGCAAATTTGTAACAGCCCATGCTGCAAGTGCTGTGAAATTAAAGTACTGAAATGAATCGTCTGAATGCATAAGGCTCACTTGCTGCCGACTGCATAAGATCATAATACAGGGTGCAGCAAAAAAAGTGGACCCCTAAAGTTTTTCACTGTTATCTCAGCAACCATTTGGAATTTTTATATGAAGTTTTGCAGATTTATTTACTAAAACCTACTACATATAACTTTCAAGTAAAATGTGATTCTGTTGGAAAACGATGAAGTTACAGACTTTTCAACATGACCTCCTACCGATTTTTCAGCATTCAAAAATGTTCTGGCTACAACACCAATTTAATAACATCATTGAAACAACACAGTTAGCCTAAATAATGATCAGATGTCAGAATTCCATTGTCACTGCGAATGTTCGAAGTCACTGCCAGCTCCAAGCTACAACACCAGCCTCCAGTGGCCTTATTTGAGAAATCTTTTACAGCCTTGTCAATCAGTCCCTGTCGCAGCTAGCCCAGATAACCTGAAGCGCTTCCTTGAGTTTGGCGCTTGTTTTTGGCTTTGGTTTAAGCTTGCAGTAAGCCTCCAATATTGCACCCCATAAGTGATAGGCCACTCGCTTTATATTTGGAGAATTTGGAGGCCATTTGAAGGTCATTGGTCTTTTGTGATGATATCTGGACATCTGTGTGCTGCGTGGCATTGCGTGCTGTGTGTGCTGACGCGCCGTCCTGCTGGTAGATGAATCCGGTGGGCAGCTAGCGATTGCTTTGAAGGAACAATAATTTAATAATAATTTTAAACAATATAAATTACTGTTTATCAAAACGTCACTGTGACGTCATCGGCAGTAACATGTAACCAGTTTTTGAAAATTAAATAGCATTTTTAGCTTGAACATTTTTTAATGCTGAAAAATCAGTAGGCAGTCATGTTAAAAAGTTTATAACTTCGTCGTTTTTCAACAGAATCACATTTTACTTGGCAATTAGATGTAGAAGGTTTCTTTAAATAAAGCCGTAAAATTTTATATTATAATCTCAAACAGTTGCTGAGAAAACGGTGAAAAACTTTAGGGGTCTACTTTTTTGCTGCACCCTGTACATAGAGTGAAAGATAAGGTCAAGAGAATTTTTTCTGCTATGGCACTTTACTGTGCGATCAGCATTACATACGGTATGTGTATTGTGCATCATTTGCGGTTAAGTGTAGTAATTCTTTGTTGTCGTTGATGCTTGCTTGTGTGAGCAGCAGCTGAAAGCACAGTCGGATGTTCATCAGAGGGGTCGAGTGAAGCTGCTGTTCAAAAGCTGCTCTCTCCAGTAGAAGAAGTTTTGAAAGGTTTGTCACTATTTTTCATACGAGATTGTTTGATAAATAAGTTACAAAACAGCATCATTCTGTTAGCTTTCAAAATTTAAGAAATTTGAAATTTATACGTTTTTTGGGGAATTTTATTCTGAATACATGTAGAAATTTTTTTGATGATGACGTCATTATTGTGACGTCATGTGTTTACAGAACACAGTCTGCATGTGTACTGTTTTCCCCACCAGTAATCTATCATAACTCGCAAGTGACAAACAGCATAGGAATGAAAAAGATGAATAAACTTAACAAGTTAACACCATCTTTTTAGATGCTAAAGACTGATGTTTCATTTTCAACATATCGTCCGAGTTCACTCAAACATTTGTCCTATCTGTCAGCAAAATTCTGAATGTCCGATGCAAAGAACGATGCTGGCTGCTGTCCATGCCACTGAAGAACGACTGATTGCACCTCGGTATATGATACAAATTTCTGCCCACCTAGTATTTCCTTACACCAAACGTGAACTGTTTGCTTCTAAAGCACTTGTCGCCATATCAGAGTGCATCTCAGAGTGAATCTGATTTGCATTTATTTTTTTACCCACAAAAATACAATAACGGCATGCTGTTCGTTACGGGACGATTTCAGTGGCAACGTCACTGTATTTAATGTTTATAAGTGACATCACAGTGATGTTATCGTCATAAAACTCACAGCTTCTACTCAGAATTAAATTCCCTACAAAACATTTTTATTATTTTTAATATTTTGAAAACTAACAGAATGACGCTGTTTTGTAATTTATTCATCGAACGACCCTCGTAGAATTAGACCACGCTTGCATATCACATGGAGAATGCTTGACATAATTTAGCAAATTATTTGCATTTATCTTAAGTTTTGTTACATGTGCTATTTTCTGTTATTTAGAGAGATATTTTGATTTAGCATTTGGTATAAATATTGGGATTTTATCCTCTGCTTCATTCAGTTAGTAGTTACTTAGTCATCATAGTCGAACGCACATACACAGAAACTGGTGTTTGTTATGATCAGGTCACTTGAAGCGGAGTTTAGCTGCTCATGAAGGTCTTATACAAGTGAGAACTCATGATGTCATTGTTGTTGTTCTAGTATTATATATCAGAGATCTGTATTCTATTGCAGTCTTATGAACTGCATTACTGTGCTATAACCATGTTGATTGTATGAGATTCATACAGACATGGAATCTGTACATGAGGAGTTATCAGAAATAGCACAAAACAAAGCCATATGGGACAGAAGTAAGAAATGGGTTACATGTGCAATAGATGTTTCACTAAATATAGGTTTTACGCTATGATCAGAATTTTAAAATGCAAATAATAATACTTTTTGCAATAAAACTGACAGATTGATGCTTGATGTATCATTGAGTAACAGTGATATTTATATAACTGAATTGTCTGCTACACACGTGATAGGAACAATGACATATTGCTTATAGGCTAATAAGTTGTACTAATTAATCGATATACAACCTTTATTTTGAAATAAATTGTTGATGTTTTGTCGGAATGACTGTCCACCAGGTGTCACTGCCATTGACAGTAAGTAATCATAGATGTGTGGAAGTTGATAGGACCCTCCCGTTTTGGTTCATCGACTTGGCTTGTTCTTTTTTGATGTATATTGTTTCCCTGCTTTGTCAGTCGATCCTGTTGCTTTCTCTGTCGATCGCCTTGCTCACAGACTGATATGTCTGTGTATTGTGTGATAGGAGTTGCAGAGAGACATTCACAAGCGACAGCTGCTGATAGATGAGGAGGTCAAACAATCAGTTGAGTGTGTCGTTGCCAATGCTGCCAGTGGCACAGGTCGATGTCTTTTCATTTCACCTCGATGCATTTGCTTGCACTTATGGTTAGGGTCAGGGTTAGAGAGAGATAGGGTTAAGTGTTAGGCTCGAGGATCAGGATTAGGGTTAAGGTTACGGATTAGGCATAATGGGATTAAACAGAATGGGATTGTATTGGATTGGGCAAAATGGAATTACTCCTAATGGTTATACCACTCATTGTTTTATGCTTTTTTGTTTCACACTGTTCTGTTGAAACTAGATTGTCTGGTGGGCCAACATGTGGCAGCTGAGCTGAGTTGTGTGCTTAGCTGGTGATGAGGTGATGAGAAGTTGGAAAATATGAAGTTTGGGTTTTGATAAGTGGGTAAGTGATCGGGTTTTGGGATTATGCTCGTAGTCATTTATTCATATGCAGGTAACACGATATTGAGAAGCACCATTACTGATGGTTAATGTTAACGACCAGAAATTGACGGTAAGAATGGAATTGAATGCATCTGTGCATCAGTGGCTTTGGCAGTTGATGTTTACTGTCTGCTTACTTTTCTGCCTACTTACTTTGTGTCAGTCATATATGGTACTTATAATATTTGCATGACACTTTTATGTGTTGCTGAACTGCTCAGTGTTGGTTTTCTGTGTGGATGGCATTGGAGATAGCAAGTCATATTACATATGTCACAGTATGAAAATTAGCAGCAGTAATATATATTTTCAAACTCTGAAGCTTCAAATGGGATGAGCTCCCATACTTTCTATGTCAAAATTCTTTTCATCTTCTGAACTCAAGTTGTTGTGTTTGTGTCATGTAGATGGTATGTGTTGTATGCAGACGTGGATCGGAGCATAGAGAATGCAAATGATGAAGCTCAGAAGCAGAAAGCAGCACTGGAAGAAGAACTGAGCCGATGCTGTCAGCTCGTAGCTGAAGCTTATGACAGGTACTGGACATTTACAACTCCAGTCCATTTTGTTTACTAAATGCATTAATTGTATTGAACTTGTCAATTGTCGATGATCATAGACTTTCAGTGCTTCATTTCTGTTTGTTGAGATATACATCGGATACAAAATATTTGAGGCATAGAATATGCCAGTTGTGGTCCAAGAGTAGTCAAACAGGCTTTCATAAGTTTTATCTCTTGTACCAGTTCTAGTGTGAGCCACCGAGAATTCCCCTTTTGTACTTGCAGTGCTAAACAGATGTCCGTGGGCTTGCAGACTAATCTGATTTGAAAATTCCTGAAAGTTTACCTTAAAGAAAATAGCCTAACCTGGAGTAACTGCACAGCTCCAAAAGCTCCAGTTAGAGTAGACAAAAATTGTAATTTAGTAAGTGATAGAATTTGACACGTTTCATTTCAGTTCAGTTTCTAGAAGATTGCTAAACCTTAGTTCAGTGTTAGAGTGATGGAACATTGTGATTTCAGTCAATGTTTATTTGCTTATTTTGTGGCTTCTATTGTGTACGGTACATGCTGGTATGTTTACATGTGGCTGTGGAATATAGCAGTATTCTGTCATTGTTTAGTTTCTACTGAAAAAATGGATGCTGCCATTTGGTGTCGTCACATCAGGCAGGTTATCTGGACAATGTTTTTTTTCTTTATTATCACTAAAAATTTTACTTTACCAGTACTGTTACACATGTGGATGTTGTTAATATGGAGTGTGTGACAATAAGATGCTGATAATTATAGTTTTGTGCTTGCTTAAGTTAATTTGCGGGTAAATCTGGTGCTGCAGATACCTGGCTGAGCACATTCCGCAGCTGGCCGTGTTGCCAGTCACCGTGTCTGTAAGTCTGCTCAACAAAGGCATTCAGGTGCCTGATGTACGCCTTAAGCCACAGGACAGGTACAGTATAATCATAACCATAATAGTCGTCATAATAATCGATGTTATAGTGCCCTATCTACAACATTGAGGTCGATAGTACATTACAGTATCAGTTGGCAAACAGGTGAGTCTTGCTGGCTTTACAAGAAGCCAGAGTAGAGCCTGTTCTTGATGTGGGGAGGAATCTGGTTCCAGATCTTTGGACCACAGATGGAGAAGGTGTGCTTCCCAAACTGGGTCCTAGTCGTCACAACAGCAGCTGCATTAATTGTGAAAGAACTTCCAGATTCTTTACAGTGTTGAATTGAACAATGTATATGACAATGTATAGTATGCTGCTTGTCAATCATAGCATTGTTACCTGGCACCTCTCTGCCTACTTACTTATTTGCATTGAGTGTATATGTTACTTTGTAATGTTTTGATGACACTTTGTTAGTAATTAAGTTAGTTAATTAGTGAAACACATTTATATACAACTCATCATTAAAGAACATACAGTGTGCGCCAAAAAATTTTACCCCCTGAGGTTTTCTGATTTTTTTTACCAAAACGGCTGAGAATTTTTAAACACAATTTTACATGCCTATTATCCATTTAGATTTACGCTAACCTGCAAAATTTTATTCAATTATCTCCAACTTTGACAAAGTTATGCTGTATTAAGCGTGACCACCCACCGGATTTTTACATTTCACAACACGTCCATCACGAGTTTTACTAACTGACGATAAACAACAGGCTTAAAACAGAAATAATTGACATTTTATGAACCAGCATACAGTTCAGTTAACATATTTCAGTACAAAGTTCACATCGTATGCTGAAAATGTCAGCCACCGGCCGAAATGCATGAGTTCAGACGTTTGCGAAAGTCGCTGATAGCTTTATTGATCGTTGTCTGTGGCAAGTCGTCCCAGATCTGCTGCAATGCACTTTTTAGCTCTGAAAATTTGAATGGTCTTTGGCTTTGAGTAAAGTTTGTGAAATGCCTGAAGCATTGCGCCCCACACGTGGTAGTCAAGTGGGTTGAGGTCGAGTGAATTTGGTGGCCATTGGTCCTTTGTGATGAAGTCGGTACAGTTTGCCGTCAACCAGTCCTGCGTCTGACGGGCCATGTGCGCAGGAGCGCCGTCTTGCTGAAATACGAATCCAAATGGAAGCAACCGTTTGCAGTCGTCAACGAGCATTGGCAGCAGACTTTCGACGTAATATGCCGCATTGACCTTTGCCTTCTCTTCGACAAAGTGGAGTCGACTCTTCCCACTGAAGCATAGGGGGGGGTAGTAAAATTTTTTGGCGCACCCTGTATGTTTAGTTCTGTTTAGTTCAGTTCAGTTCAGTAAACATCTTTGTTTTCAGCTGGCTGATGAAATGTGCAATAAATAGTGATGTGTTCTTGAGCTTCAACGGCAAACTGTTACACACTGACGGACCAGCAGCCGAGAAACTTCATGGACCAAGGCCTTTACACCGTGGGCCATAAAAAACATGGCACTTTACTTTTGTCTATATCTTTGCTAGTTATTGACCGATTTTCAAAATTCTTTGACTGACAAACTCTGCGGACAATTTGCAATAATGGGATTATTATATATCCCACCACACAGTAAATGTGTTTCTACACTACCTTGTGAAATATAAATGTAAGCAAAAACGATAATAACAAAAATTTAGGTAAGTGAAAAAAAACACTTCAGATCAACATTGCGAACAATGATCCATATGACACTAGACTGGAGGTGCTAAGCCGGACTGGGCAGCGAAGTTTACAGGACACTGTAGCAGAGAGATGACTTTGGATGGCAGGCCATATTATCAGGATGCCATCTGGATGACCAGCCAATCACGCCATGTCATGGATCCCTCGTGGCAGTGGCAGACGATGAGGTCGTCGAACGAAGACTTGGCGGTCTACATTTAAAGAAGATCTGGTGGACCGAGGAGTCGATTGGAACAGCATTCGGGCTGAGGCTACAAACAGAAGCAGATGGCAAGCTTTTGCTGCCCATTGTCCTGTCAAGGACCGGAGGATCTAAGTGCTAAGTAAGTAAGTGTTAGACCCACACAGTTTAGTGTCATACAGACCATTCACTGTATTGTTGGCCTGAAGTATTTTTTTCAACTTTACCAAAATGTTTGTTATTATCGTTATGTATGTGCATATTTCATTGATATTTCACAAGGTAGTTTAGAGATGCATTTGCGGTGTGGTGGGATATGTAATAATCACGTTATTGCAAATTGTCCGCAGATTGTGACAGTGAAAGAACTTTAAAAATCTATCAATAATTGGCAAAGATATAGACAAAAGTAAAATGCTACGTTTTTATGGTCCACCCTGTAGTTGTGGTGTATATTGCTGAGTTGGTGTGAACTTGCTGCTGTTGTTTCTGTGTGATCAGCGTTGAAGACATCAAGCGTATTCTGACTGCAGAAATATCACGACGTGGTGACACGCTGCTGACGTTTGGCGACGATGTTCGATTTCTATGTTTCAGGAAAGTGTCTAGAATGAGTTAATTTCACAGATGTCATACTAAAGTAAAATCACCGCATGCCAATAATGAATCTTCTAATAATTGTCATTTGATATTTTTTCATGTATTGTCAACTTATTGTTGTAACTGATTTATGCTGTAACGGAATAGTGATCAAATTAATCAACTCTAGTGACCAGTATTTGATTACCACTTAGGTGTAGTATATTCGAGTCTCAGTAAAAGTGTTTGCCATCTGGACTGTGCTTCAGCAAGTTTTTCACAGATGGCACGTCCAAACCACTGCATCAGAAATTGTGTTCTGCATTAAAAAGATTTTGTAATTAGTATAATAATTTTTTTTCTGTAATTTGGCATGGTGTATTACTCGTAGTGATTGCTGACGTCTGTGTGTGTTCTTTGCAGTCCTTTTGCCAAGAAGTCCCTGTATGAGATGGCGCGGATGGCAAGTGATATTGTCGATCATCAGACTTCATGTCCTGGTGTCACTCTGATGCCACCAGCCTGTCTTCCCGTGATGCAGTTTGCTATTGTAAGTGTCAGCTGGAGTCTCTTACTGTCTGCCTGAGTCTAGTTGTATTTGTCTTGTGCTTAGGCTATAACCATGACCAGGCACTGCAAGCAAGCTACCCGGGTCAACCTCAGCCTGGCCATCCTTTCTTGGTTAGGTGCATTTGAATGCTGGGGTGTAAACAGGAACACTGCACGATGCACTAGCCATGTATCTGTGATCCATCAGAGTAAGATGGTGTCTGAGGGCTAACAAAATTTAGAGATAACCACCATTCTGTAGGCCTGGCTCACGAAGAACTTTTTATGTATTTTGTTACATTTATGCTACTGTTTTAGTTGTTGGTTCTATTTTTTATTTTTCAATTCATTTTTGACACATCATGCTTGCATGTTTTGGCTCTTGATTTGGCGTTATTTTGCCACTGCTTTGTTACCTCATTCCGCATTAATTTTGTCATGACAGTTTCATGTTTGTACTGTATCTGTGATATATGCTGACTAGCATGTATGTGTTTGATATTTTTTATAATTTTTTCATTCTGTCATCAGTTGCCAGTAGCAGCATAACATGATAGCAAGTTCAGTTTATTCGTTTGCTGTTTTAATGTTTGACCATCATGAGTTGTGTCGTGGTTAGCTTTCGTGTTTGAACTCTTTGAATGACAGATGCCAAAGGAGCCAAATTAAACAGCTGTTTTGAGCAAATTCAATTTATCGCACATATCACTAAGTTTACAGCTGTCACCTTTATACTGATGAGCATCAAAGCATCATTGTGCCTTTGCCCTTTACCTGAATAGTTTTTGGTGTCAGAAGTTCAAAGGTTAAGGACCAAACAGCTGAAAGCATACATTTCATGTACATATAGTTTTCTGTATTGTTTGTGTTCTAAGCAATTTTAGTGCCCAGCCATATGAGAGAGATTAGATAAGTTAACTGTCCACTATAGCTTGGAAAAGTTGTGCATTCTACATATTGTCTTTTTATCTGTCCCATTCCTATAGCATAGCATGGGACAGATTATAAAGTCACTCCTGTCATTCTGTCTGTCCATCTGTAAACAATTTTGATTCGATCTTGATGAAATTTTGCACAGTGATTCAGGGCCAAAAAAGTAAGATCGAGTTTCTTTGGGATAAAAATCTGATAACTCCTTTCCTTATTTTACCCCAGTTTTTAGAAATTGGCATTACAGCCTATGGGGATTTCGTAGCGGTCCCCGTAAAAGATAATTGCATGCTGTTTGTACCTACCCCCTGTTTTCGGGCCCAGGCTATCCGATGGTGTCATTTAAATTTCTCGCCTGCCTTCCCCTGTTGCCATGGCAACAAATTTTGGGACAAAATTGACTACAACTTGGCCCCTGTGAAAGATAATTGCACCCTGTTTGCACCCATACCCCCCTTACACGCAGCTGCTAGGCTGTATAGCGTGGCAATGGGACAAATACCTTGTTCCACAGAACGTAGGCCTATTTCTAGTTTTCATCTAAGAATCTTGATGCTGTTCTTGTGATGTTGTATATGCTAAACGTAAAATGTAAATGAGCCTTAATTGTGTGCATGTTCTCTCAAAGCTCTGCAACTTTGAGGTCAATGCTCATTTCTGTTTTCAGTGGCCCTGAGCCAGCAGTGAGTGCAAATACAACTCAGCTATATGGGTGGTAGGGCAAAACTCCTATACGCTGCTGTTACATACTCGGCGGTGTTGTATATGTTGTTAATCTGCTACCGGTAATTTGTTATGCAGAGACCAAGCAGTGAAATCGCAGTGTATGGCACGGTCACATGTCAGAGCGACATTCCAAAGAAATGCTTCTCAACAACGTTCTCTGCCGACAATCGTGATTCGATGGACTACTTCAACTGCAAAAGTTGCAAGATTAATTGTGAGATTTTTTCCCAATTCTTTTGATTTAGAAACGGTGCTGCACTTGTAGGTTTCTTTTAGGCATGGTATTGTTACAATAGTCACATAGTTAACAGCATCTGATGGAATTTGGCATGAAAATTTTTAGAAATTGTATACATTGCTTTTGCTGATTCTATGTACCATTATTTTCTACTCTACCTGAATTTTACATGCTGTTTTAGGGAATTTTTTAATGGCCTGGCCTTTTAATATGTCACCAGAATACCTGTCGATCTACAAACCTTTCTTTGCTTTTAATACTGAATTTTTAGTCCGCCCGGAAGCGATAGCTTGCGGAGCGGACTTATGTTTTAGCCCAGATGTTTTATTTTTTTATCCGAGCGCAAGATCTCTGAGATGCGTGGGCCGACCAGCGTGAAATTTTGCACGGTGGTCAGTACTAGGCCGAATTTTATAATGCCGGTCCAAAATTTTGGGGGGCACACCCCAAACAAATTTCAGGGGCCAAAAACATGCAAAATTTGGCCCGATTTCGGACGACTTCAAAGTTCGGCGGCGAATATCTCCGAAACGGATGAATATATTCAAAAT
>Ga0209367_1007813_pt1 | contig 14701 bp, 14 predicted proteins | sample WorMetLIZISLAND2_FD_187412 | JGI IMG/M metagenome (GOLD analysis project Ga0209367, IMG submission 187412) | Marine gutless worms symbiont microbial communities from Max Planck institute for Marine Microbiology, Germany - Olavius geniculatus... ... | reverse complement strand
GAGTGCGCTTAGCGAACTAACGAATAGCGTTAGTGCTATGTAGACAATTTCCCGCTGCTGCTGCTGCTGTTGCTGATCGTTAACGAGGCACTCGAGGTAGTGCGTGCCGTTGGGCATCGTTACGCAACTGAGGTCTCGCTTGCACGTGCCTGTTTATTTATACCTCTCCCTTGCCCCTCCCTCTCTCTCTTCCCCTTCCCCACCCCTCCGGTAAGAGGGAAGTAGGCACAGGGGAGGGGCAGCGGACCCCCGGGCGCGCGCTTTATCTGCCTACATGTGCGCGCTTCGCGCGCACCAAGATACGTTTGGTGCATGCTAATTGCAGATTAACAACACGTTTTTTATGTACAGTTTTTATTAACATATATACACCAGTGACGTGCACACATACGAAAAATAAGGCAAGTTTCACAAAGTTTCAGTCTATTTACATTATGCACACGTTGGCAGATGAGTTTAGTTATTACAACACGTGCATCGAATTACGAATATTTACAAGCTTTTTACAATACATACAACACGATTATACACGTGCAGCAATGTTCGCAGTTTTATGTTCATGTCAACTATTTACACGAATATACATTATCTACACAAGTTATTTACAGTATGTACATATACGCAGTAATGTTCGATTCAACTAATTACACAAAGCACAAACTTCTTTTTTACGACATGTCATATAGAGTTTTGTTGTCAGTATGTACGCACGGTTACACATACTTACACTATATACAACACGTTTATACATTTACTAGCAGTCGCAGATAAATGTTCAGAACACACATGTTTACTGTACACGCACGATTAGCAGGCGATGAATCTTTTCGACACGAGAAGAGCTAGTTTTTAATGTCTTTGTGGCCGTACGCCAAAGTGGTCACCCCATCGGCCAAGATGTAACGTTTATCGTCAAATGCCGAAAGGCACACTTTGTTCATTTCCACAGTGTGCATTTGGTGATTTTTTGGATTTGAACAGCCGAAATGTTGCGTCGGTGGTTAATTCAGGGTTGCGAATGACATCAAGAAAATTTTGGTGACCGACATGTTTTTTTCACGTAAAGTTTCTTGATGCCCTTTACTTTTTGCTGTGATTTGTTTCCCGACGATAAACTATACATCTTTGCCCTGAGACCGACGAATTCGCGGGGAGGGACGGAACCGGTCTCACTTTTCATCTTTCCCAGAACACGGTGGTTGCGGGTGGAATACAAGGGATGGCCTGGTTCGAAATTACTCGTGTCGAAGAGATCCATTGCCTCGGACATGTCACTGTACAAATCGGCGGTCTGTATTTCACAGCACAAGGAGTCAGTGTCTGTGAAAAGCAATTTACAATGATTTCCATAACGCGGCTTTAGGTAGTCATAATAGAATTTGTACATAATTAGCTTGGACAGTTCGAGAATATAAAACCCCACGGCAATAGGTTTGTTGAGTGTAATTTTCTGTTTTGCTGCCTAAACCATTACTAAATCCTGGTTTATTATTTGGGTCATACGGTAAGAGGGTTTGCTGACCGCTTTGCGAACTTTTGTTGGGTCAGATATGAGTCGGATGTTTTGCCTGTGGTGGACTTGCTCCATGGTTTTGCCAAAAGTGGCGTTGGCCTGCAACTTGGCCAAGTCGGCCTCAAAATCTGATTTAGCATTCTGTCTTTGGGCGGTGCAGAAATCTATCCAGGGTTTTATCCATGTCTTTTGGCTGAAGGATACTATGCGGTAAATTTTGGTTATCTTGAGCCCGTGTTTTATGTAAAACTGAAGGTTACGGTAGTGGGCAACGTAATTGTTTTTGTTTTGAAGGTTTTGAATTACTTTTTTAGCTGGGGCCCACCCGGGTTTCATTATGTTTGTTGCAAATTCGCTCAACATGTATGAAGAAACTTGAAAATGTTACGGGGCAAGAGGGTAATTGGAGTGAACCTCATGCAAATTTGGTGGATATCCGAGATCGCACTCGATGACGTAGCCCGTAGGCGAATCTTAGGCAATATTTTTGATTTTAAATTTAGAAATTTCTTCCGGGGTGAGAAGACGAAAGTCACCTACTGGCAGCATTTCACTCTGCGCCGCACCATACAAGATGTTTGCATCGAAGTATATAATGTATGAAGTCGGCTTTGAGGGGTCGTACTCATCGAGTAAAGGGTTGTTGGCCTTAGCATAACGGTTGGAAATAGTAGAAATCCCTCCCGTGATTCAATTTTTAAACGTTAGGCAAACTGACTCATCGGTAATATGGTCCAAATGCGCTTTTGTGTGTTTGAGGGCCATGGACCACGCAAGGGAGAGGAGGGTGGGGTAGAAAAGACAGTCAAGGCCATGTTTTTCAAGGACATCTTCGCGAAAATGCTCGAACACATCCGCCAACAGAAGAACATCCGACAGGAGATAATGATCGTGATATTGCTGCAAGTTTTAAATTTTGAAAAATGCCCAAATGTCTTGGGCGCGTTTGTAGTCTTCGGGAGACAGCGGCTCGTCGTTCAGGGTATTGCAAAACAGTCAATGGGGGCAGTTGCGTTTCGTCGAACTTGGATCTATCCTGCATGTAACTATAAGGGTATATACCCTTGGCAAACACAAGTTCACTGTCGCCCAAGTACTTGGTCGTCTGGTAGAAATTTTGTTTTCCGCTTTTAAGCAGTAAACTGACAAGGTGGTCGAGAGATGCGGCAGGAAACTGGAAAGAGTCGAAAAACTTTACATTACTTATTTGAAACTGCAGAAACCTTTCGCCATTTTGAGGGATAATTTTGATATCGTCGAAAGTGACCTTTTCAATTTTCTTGTGTTCTTTTTGGGTGTATTTTTTTTAAAATGTTTGATAATAAAGTGACTATCATAGTTTTTTAGGTTCTGAATTACGACGGGAAGGAAAAAGGTGTTTTTGAGCATTTTTGGGGCTTGAGCTGTAGGATACAATTGTTACATGCAGGAAACAAATACTCCCCAGTCACCTGATCATGGTGGTACACTTTGTAATTTTTTTGCGTGAAAAAGCATCCGCAATTTTGGCATGTTTTGGCGGCTCTGTGACGTCTACGATCGATATCGGACACGGGGATGAGGGGGACTTGTTCCGACATGATTTCAGTAATAATTTTGTTTTCCGACATCACGTGATCATAAAAGTGGGTCATGACAGCCGGGCCGCTGTACAAAGTGGGCGGAGTCTGGTATTGAGGCAAACTGGTTACGCGGTGACAGCAAAACCCGCTTACCATATGCTCGTCAACGATATGGGATTTTGCATTGGGATGGGGGTCTTGCTCTGGCGGAGTGAGAAAACATTCAAAATCACAGACGAGATAAAATTTTGGGGGTGTTCTTTGTGATGATCCTTAAAAGACAACTTGCACTCGTCTGGTTTGCTGGGGTCCGGATATACAACCTGCTGAGGATGGTGCATAAAGCATCGGTTAATGTGCTCATCGAGCACTCGTTGTTCCGAAAATACATTTAGGCAACTATTACATACAAAGCTTTCCGCTTTAGCATTGGTTCGGTCATCAAGTAATCGACTAAAGTGGCGTATGTGGACATATTGAGATGTGTCACGATGCGGGTCAGTGAACTGAAGGAGGTTTACATGGTGCTATCGGCCAGTTTCTGGGCTAAGATACTCAACACAGAACCCTTTGGCATTATCGGCTGGAAAGATGACATTGACGCTGATAATGGGGTTTTTTTTTCTCGAACTTTGGAATATGCTTTGTTTGTACCGGAAACTCGATACCGTCAAAGTTGAGAGTGTGCTCGTACTTGGCATAGTTAGAAACACGATCGGGGTTGAGTTGGACAGGATACAGGCATGACAGAATGGCCCACATAAAGCATTTATTGTCCTTGTTAACAACATTAGTGACGGCTTTTTTCTTGGCAATAAAGGGTGGTGTAGGTATAAATGTTGAACCGCTGAGGGGCCTGTACCCCGTGATTATGAACATGAAATCAATCACATTGTCGAGCTGAAAATTATTACCCCTTTTATTGAATTCAATTATTTGCGCTTCAATGTTTTTCAACAACAGCTCACAATCAAAAGGATGACCACTACTAACGAGCTGTGGTTCGGTGACAAAGTGGCCAGGTACGTGCTGTACGCCGTACGACACGTCTCTGCTAAACGCTGACGTAGTGCGCGCGAGGACGCGAATGGATCTGCAACAAACAACAACAACAAATTACTAATAACAAACCGCTGATAGCGATGATGACAATAATAATAAAAACTAACAAGATATGCTATTGCGAGTATGTACAGGTGCTTTGGTAATACAAAGACATGTAGTCAAACTACCGCTGATAAGTTAAGTGAGACAAACAGTAAACGCAACAAAAGCAACAACAACAACAACAACAAATTAATAACACGCTAATGATGATGATGGTTATACTACTGATAGTAATATTAAGATTTAAAGGAGCATATACAGGGTGGGCCAAAAAAGCCGGACCTGTTTGAGCGTTGATAACTCGGCGATGTTTAGTGGAAGAAAGACGTGTTATACGTCAAAAGTTTTAGAATGTTGTAAAGAATAAATGACAAATTCGCATAGTGAAGCATTTAAATATTCTTTGCCTAATTTGCATAAATATTCGTTACCCCCGAAATTCTGCTAAATTTGACTGTAATACATAGATTTAACATGGATATTTAAGCTTTTATATCTTAGCGATGTTTATTGATGGAAAGGTGCGTAATATGCCAAAAGTTTCGAAATTGTGCACCAGAAGACGTGTACAACTTGCATGTCTCAGCATTTAAATATTCTTTGCTTGATTTACACAAATCTGCCCACCCCTAAAATCATGCTAAATTGGCAGTAACACGTGAATTTAAGTTGATTTTCATTTAGCATACAATGAAATATGAACAATCATTAACACATACGTTGAGTTTAGATAAAATTCGACATAGGCAGTTGCCCAGTTTTTGCATTCATAACCGTCATCAGTCTTTTTAGGCAGCTGATCGATCGCTGGAGTCAATGTGTTCAGGATCAGCTGAGTTCAGCATTTGATTTGCACAAGTTTTAGCTGGTCAGTTACTGAAATTTTGTGGCCACGCTATTTGTTGCAATGCTCCCACACTGAATAATTCACAGAATTTAAATCTGGATTTTTTGGCAGTGAGTTTTTGAGTTCAATGAAGTCGGGCACATGGGAGTGTAGGCAAATGCCTAATTTCAAGAGTAATAAAGATTTATGCAAATTAGGCAAAAAATATTTAAATGAATTGCTATGCAAGTTTGGCCCTTTTTGTCTACAGCATTCTAAAACTTTTGACATATTACACTCCTTTCTACGGGTAACCGTCGCTGAGTTATCAACGCTCAAACAGTTCCGTTTTTTTGGCCCACGCTGTACTATTTAGACAATAAACAAACGTGTATACGCTGGTAATAAAAAACAAACACCTACCCAAACTGCTGTTGATGGTTGTCGATGACTTCGTTAATTTCATCTATGTTGCGGTAGATGAAAGCAGGATACGTAATATCGTCTTGCAGGTTGACTGGAAATGACACTTGGTTCACTACCCTGTCCATCTCTGAGTTGATAGTTGCGCGCTTGCGTCCTTGGTCACGCTTAGGAGCACCCGCCTGAAACACACAGAGAGCTAAGTATTTAGTTCAACATTATCAACTATGGTTATACCGGTATGTTAATAAACGATAAAGTCATCGAATGTAAGATGGAAAATTTAGTACCTGGCAAACGTTCTTTTTGTCGAAATAGAAGAGGGCAGGTGCCTCTTGCAGCGAAAGCAGTATAGATTGGCAAGCCAATGACTGCACAGGCCGCGAGTGTCATTGCCGACGCCACAGTTGTCGCAAGAGAAAGCCACTACACGGTCTGTAAACACAGCATTGCACAATTAAATTAATTAGAAGGTATATGAAATATTTGTTTTAACATAGAATGCTGCTAATACTAATAGCAAACACTAAAGAACAACAACTACTATAAAATGCACAATAAACTTTAGATAATAAAGTGTGCTACAAGTGAAAAAAACTTGCCTAATGCTCCTCCTCCTGCTTGTTCGCATGCCCCTCCGTCTTTCTTACTAGCCAGGATGCGCTCGTAATGCAGTGCAACATCCGTCAACTGCTGAAGCACGACGCTGTCATTAGACTCGGCTGCAGCAACTGTAAACACACGCACACAATGATCAAGTGTAATTGTACAATTTTTAACACTTAGGAAAACAGATGGCTATTTGGATGATTGAATATGTATGTAATTAACTTAAATTAATTCGTGTTAGTTACATTTAGTACATAAACTCACGTGCTGCAGCTACGATGTCTTGATCGCTCAGAGAACAGTAGGGTTGCTGGTTGTTGTTGGAAGTGCTAGCCGCTGCAACAAAGTCGTGGTTGTTGTCGATAATCGGCTGAAAAACTTCGTCAGCCTCATCATAGATGGTGAGGCGTGACGCGGCTACTGCTTATACAACAACAGAAACATTACGTTTACATTTACATATTTAAATTGTAGTAATTATGATATGGTAACATTAATATGCAAAATGAGAAAACAGCATTGATATACAACATTTAGCGTGCTTGTAAATTAATAACTTTTACCTTCATAATTCTGCGCAGCTGCCTTAATTTGGGTGTCAGTTATACTATCATACGGGTTGTTGTCCGCGTCCATCGCGCTTGCTGCTGTTGTAACAATAACACAAACACTGACATTAATTACATGCTAATAACAAACACGTGGTGCAGGTATTTTAAAAAGCAACGATTAGCATGTTTGAGCGTGCGCGTGCGTATATGTACAGATAAACAATAGATTAAAAAACTAACTAATTTTTGCAAGTTGCTAGCATGTAAAAATTAAAAGGAACAAAAAAGCAACGTTAATGTGCAAAACTACACCAAGTTTAAAAAATATAAGTACGCTTACATTCATATGCCTGAACAGATCTAATAAGCTGTGAGTCTGTAATGCTATCATTCAGGTTATCGTCGTCGGCGTCCATGACGTTGCTACTGTAACAACAACAAAAATGTTAATTGTTTACATGTTTGCGGTATGGCCAGTATGTAATACAGGAAGTATACCGTTTACTACATGATATTTGCAAATTTAAATTAATTTTGTTGTCTTAAAATTGCCTTTGGCATACAGTTTACGCATAAAATATATAGTAAACAAATGAGAATAACCGGAAAAAATGACAAATTTGCATAAAATTTAAATTTAAACAAACTAATACTATGAAAATTAAAATGAAATACTACTTGCGGTTTTAACGCTTAAAATGTAAAAGCAGATTTTTTAATTGAAAATTTACGATCAATTAGATGCGCTTCTAACTAAAAATGGTATAGCGCCGTGCCTAGCATGCATATATACGGGTTGTCCTATATGCGGGCATTGTTAACTACTTAGTTGCGACTTAAAATTGATTTTTAATAAAAGTTGGAATTTGATAATAAAGATAAAGCGTAGTGTTAGGATGAACTTATGGTTAGCGTATGTGCGTTAAATTATTATAAAAACAGACAAAAATAATTTGGTAAATGTTAAAATTGTATAGCCTACTTTTTTAATATATGCCGTAAGACTTATAGTATAAACCTACGGCCATGTTTGTGGACTAGTCTAATGCAAAACTATGGTTTGTTGCTGGCGCTATGAATAAGGAAAAGTGCAAGAAAACTTAACACACATATAAAGCAACGTACATGCAGACTGGTAGACCGTGAACGATGCGTTAGGCTTATACAGTACAGTTGTGTAGTCCTGCAGGTACGAACGTAGACTTATAAACAGCAACAACAACAGCGCTAGGTTTATATAAAGACGCAGAGGCCTACGCGTGAATTAGCCTAGTGTGAATGACGAAATTTATGTTGTTTCTTTGCACTAGATGGCTGAAATTTAGCATGCATATGTTTAAGACACGGAGCTAATTATTAGTGTAAAAGCCCTACCCGTTAGCCACAATACATTTATTACAGACCGACAGACGGCCGAACGACAGACGGACGGACGATAACGATGCCAAAGACATCGTTCAGAATAGTTGTATAGTGCGCCAAAACAGTCACAAACACGCAGTTTTTAACTGCGCGTACGAACTTTCTTAAAGAAATGACAATAATAAAAAACGTGCGACGAAGGAATGAAACACTTTATAAAATAATACCTTATAGCATAGGCCTGCGTACAGCGCTCACGCAAGTTAATTGTAACTTCTGAGCGTCTTAAGTCGTTTGACGTCGACTCAAGTGGACATGCCACTGTAAAGTCAAGTCAAATCGACCGTCGTCGACTTGGGGGGATTTTAACCTAAAGTCGGGTCAAGTTTCTGTACCGCGCTACTACAGTTACTACAATTAAACTTATAATTTTAAAATGTGTCCGAGTGAAAGAGGTAACTAATTAAACTGTATAGACAATAGTGTATAGAGCTTAGGGGACGCGGTAAAAAAATTTGAAGACGGCAACATTGCACCGAAAGAAAATTTTTTTCGCAAACTTTAACAGTAAGCCTAAGCGATAGCACAGCCTATAGAGCCTAGACTTAGGCGTACGACCTACGTGCCATAGCTGGTGGGCACGCGATAAACAAAAAAATATATGCTTATAGTTATGACTAAAAATATCGGCGTATTTTATTTGTTTACGGTATTGTATAGAAATGCACCGCTTATAGAACAAAGCTAGCAACTTAGGCTTATATATGTTTAGGCCTTAACGATAATATAACGACACTAACGCAGCGACGGCAAATTACTAACCTTGACTTGAAGACGATGTGCTCTCAACGACGACGACGACGACGAAAGTGATGATTTTGACGTTGCGCTCTCCTGTTTTATAGCGGTGGCCGGTAATTACGTGAGCAAAAACGCAATGATTGGCCAAAATTTTAAAACGCATGCGCGTCCTTAGATAATTGGCCAAATTGAAACTTGCTTATAGTTTGAAATTGAATATGGAGACGGTTACGGACTGAGCCTATGTTGTCAATAAACGATGCCTTATAGCCCTAATAGGGCAGACGTTACACAAATAGAAGACTGTAACTATTTGGCAAGCGGCACTTTAATAGCAGCGTCGTCGTAGGCGGCGCTACGCGCTGCGGCAGGTGCGTGATGCTGCTGAGCGGAAAGGTCAAAAGGGCCAAAACGGCTGACAGAGGTCCTGTTGTGCTAGGGACGCTATTTGATTTTTCGAGCTTGGGACCCGGGTTTGAGTGTAAGCTGCTAGAACTCTTATTAATCTTCAAGTTTGCAACATTACTCCCGTATTACATCCGCCATTCCAGTGTGTCGTTCTATGTTGCCAGATGGCAATATCAGACGTGAAAAGGTTAGCGTCGAACAGCAGCGATAATGAACGACAGCGATTTACGATAATCAGCGTAATTTCGACACGAGAAGCGGTGATCTTCTATTTCATTCTCTATTAAATCTGGGGTAGCCCCTAGTATTGTCATAAACTTCTTTGTTAAATTTTTAGTACTTTTATTACAACGTAACAATTCGACAATATTCAGAATCGAAAGAAAGAGAGCGTTCGAACCAGCGAATGTCCTTTATCTAACCGCTAACATCTAAGCTTGGGAGTGACGTCAAAAGGCGTGGATTTCTCGAGCTTAGTGCACCTAGGTCATAGCGATTTCCTGGCTACAGGCTGTAGCCCAAGAATGTAAACATACTCATTAACTCTTCCTTCCAACAAACTCAGGGCCAACAGATTGCCTTTTTAAGAACCGCGACGATGCTGTCGACGTTCCAACCTACGGCCACTGAATATGTAATTTTTTTTCCAAGCTACAGTCTAGCTCAACTACGACCTTCATTTTAGCAAGACTTAATAATAAGTGACAGACCTACTAGAATTTTACCTACAGGCACTTTTCAAGAACTTTTTTAGGGCAAGCGACGACGGCAACGAACGCAATCTACAACGACAATGTCCTATCCAAATGTCGATGAATTATTTTCAATAAACGATCGACCTATGACAAAGAAGAGTTTTAATATACGAGTGGCAGGAACGCAACGGCGGTTATGCTACCATATAGTGTCTATTGTCATGACGGATTTCAGGCGAAAGGTGAAGAAGTCTACATGTCGCTTGCTCCTGGAGTATTTAAAGGTTGTCAGAAGGCAAGAATATCCCTGTTTATCACTGTTACCTTGAGTAGTTCGTAGATTGGTGGAAAGTAAAAACGTCTCTTTAAAGCTTTTTTCAACCCACCCCAGTTTTTCGGCTTATTGGACAGTGACAGTGATGTCGGGTATTTCTTAACTTGTCTGAACAACCAACTGTTCCTCGGCTTTAGCAAGCTTCCCCGACTTTCCTCAAAGCTTTTTCCGCTAAGTCGACTAAACGGACAACGATAGGTCCTTCAAAGCCTCTTTCGACAAGAAAAGAATCGGAAGGTGAAGGGTAACCGCGGTTAATGTTAACCTGCTCTTACCTCGTATCTCTTGGTAAACTTTTCGCAAATCCCTTAGATTTCCTATAGTTTTCCTAAGGTCCCTATTCTATGTTTTGCTTTCTATCCCTAAAAACTCCTATGTGCGGATCGACCGGAACGTGAATGTCCGTTGGACCTTGAATGCAGAAAGGGTGTGACAATGCACCAGGACCGGATTTAGGGGGGGTGGGGGGCCCGAGCCCCAGGCCTCCCACTAACAGGGGGCCTTCCACTAAACCCCTCAATTTTTAAAACCCCGTAAAGAGGTAAAGAAGCACAATTTTTGACAAGCAAAATGCAGGACACGTTTTCCAATGTTGCCATCGCGTTCAGGATTTATTTGATCTTGATGACTACAAACTGCTCTGCAGAACGTTCGTTTTCAAAACTGAAGCTGATTGAAAGTTGGCTACGTACAGCAATGGCACAGGAAAGACTTATCAATCTAGCCATAATGAGTATTGAATTAGACGTTCTGCGCTGCATTGACTTTGCTGACATTATCAGTAATTTTGCTGCTGCACAATCTAGAAAAGTGTCTGGCCTGTGAACTTTGTGTGACATGTTACATGATTAAGCCTGTGCGTAGGACTTGACATTGAACTAACAAACTAACTTGCACGATCCTCATAAACTATTAATCTTATTTTATTACACTAAATATAGTATAATTGTATAACACTCAATTTTTTTGTTCTTTTAAAATGCTAAAGCGTTTGCAGTAAGGTGAATGTATATAAACCGAAACACTTAAGGAGTTTTTCAGTGCCTTTTCAGCTACACAAAGTGTCGTAAAGCACCAGCCAACAACTTATGCAGTGAATGGAAAGATAATTTTATTTGCTATCATATTCTGTGCACAGTAGTGCCAAGTTTCTTACTTTGAGCATAAAAAGTGTCATATAATACTGTTAAACACACTTCCAGTTGGAATAAATTTATTGCACGTAAAGCGAAACTGTCACGCATGCAGAGCGAAACATACATGATACATACTAGAACTACAGCAAATTAAGCAATACATATAGACCTATAGGCTGCTAATTAAAATTAAATGTTAAAATAGTCTAATTCTTTGAATAGTCAAAAATGTAAACGTAGGCACAAGACATGCTGATCGTAAAAATACTCACAGTTTATGATGATGACTAGCAATAGCCTACATACACTAGTTCTACAACAATACAAACTCAAACATTAGACCTACTTAAATTGCACATCTGAGGACGTATGATTATTAAGAGATGACTTCTAGAGCAGCACCATCATTTTATTGCACACAATACATAGCTTGGTTATTGTCCCTATGGGAATTTTTTTGGAGGCCTGGTGCTTTGGTTTTGTCTCTTTCTTGACTTATCTGCAGCGACTTTATTTGCATTTTTTTTTGTGTGATCTTTGCTGAAGCTGTGCACTTCTCTTGCTTTTTTGTACCAGTCGCACTGGATTTGTTTTGGTATGAGATTTACGCTTTTTTGCTGCTATTTTTCTGCGTTTTTTTCCCTCTTCCCTCTTCTACCTTCTGTCGCTTTGCAAGTACACTCCGCACAAAATCTAAGTGAGCTTCACTTATTAGGTGATGTCTTGGACTTTGCAACCGTTGTTTACGAACTTTTCGATCTTTTTTTGGTAGGCTACATAAATCATAAAATGAGCATCTTACCACTTTTATGTCTTTCACTGTATGATGGTCAACAAAGTCTTTGGTCTCAATTGCTGCTGGTGTGCTCACGTCAACACTCAACAGTGTTGAACTGCACTGCAGTCAGCAGTAGATGGTAGTGAAAGTTCAGTGTCCGGTGCTGATGCAGTGGGTTCAGTGTTCGATGTTGATGTGGATGATGCAGTCAGAGCAACATGTTCTTCAGTCCATGAGAGAACAAGCTTTCGAACGCTTTTTTGTGTCCCAGCTTTCCATTCATCTAACACGCCTCTCATGTCACTTTCCCTCCACATGTTTAGCCTCTGCCCTTTATAAGAACGCTGATCGTGAGTGGGTGCTTTCACGTCCGAGGTTTTAGGTTTATGATGACTGCATGCTGTTCTTGATGTTTTATGGCGTGCCATTGTACAGGAACCTGTAAAACATTAAATAGAGTGTTGAGTATGCTACTTAATTTTTATCGTAGGCATCTGGTCAATTACAGGAATAAAATTTCACCATTAATTAAACCCACTGGACTAAAAGAAAACTGTGTCATCCACTATAATCACAGATAAAAACAAGTAATTTAAGCAAAGCTCACGAGACGCGAGAAAGCTTATAGCAGTTCCTGCTCGCAGGTAATCTTAGTCTATCCCCATCCATTTCGTCGTAATTTACTGTTTTGCAGCCAAAAATCGCCCAAAAATCACGTTAAATCAATATTTTTGAAATTCAAGGTCATTCAAGATCATCGATGTTGATAAATCCAAAAAGCCTGTCACCAGTGTTTGTTATGATATGCAGCATGTATGTACCTATCTGCAACCTTTTTCACATTATTCGAGCCAATAACGGCAAAATGACGTCTTTTTAGGGGGTACCCCTCTTTGACGCCTTCGTTCGAGGGGAACCCCTGCATCCAGTAGCACGAAATTTTGTCACGATAAACTAAAGACCTTGGGGCAGCCAACAGTGAAAATTTCATGATCCTAGCTTGCACTGTTTTGATGCAGATCACGAGTGTGACAGACAGACGGACAGACAAACGCCAAGACGATGGCAAAGACGCTCAAAGCATCATTCTGCTTTCGCGCGTAAAAATGGAATGGTAACATTTAGGGGAGATGATCCATTAAAGCTAAAATGCACCCAAATCGATTTCGGCTGGGGCTCTGCCCCAGACCCCAACGGGGGAGCTTATGGCGCTCCCCAGACGCCTAGCTGGATTAAAGGGGACCTACTTCTAAAGGGAGGAGAAGGAAAAGGGGGAAAGGAAAAAAAGAAAAAAGGGGAGGATAAGAGGGATTGCCCCCCCCCTTCTAAAATCCCAAATACGTTACTGGGCCCCAGGCCTCCCACCAGCTAAATCCGGCCCTGCAATGTACACCCTTACTTTGCAACGTGCCTTCACTATCCAACGTACACTCGGCTACCTGTTTTTATCCACCCACGGAACGAGTGGGTTCTTAAGGATCACGAATGGCAGGAAAACGCCACAGGCCGAAAACTTTACCTGTTTTTACTTTGATTTACAAGACCGACTGTCTACCTTAAATTATCCCTTTCTAAAACAAATGAAAAGTGGCATTAACCTTGCTGCTACCGTGGACGACAATCAAAGCTGGTTCACATTAACCGGCGAATGCGAACGTTGGTTTTTAAGGGACAATGTTACTTTTTACAGAAAAGGCCGGACCTAAGTCTTTTCAGGACAACGGTCTTATGTCAAAAGACAAGACCCTATGTCTCTGATGCTAAGGTTTTTATGTCTGAAGACACTCGTCATATGTTTTTAGGACAATGGCTTTGCAGTCAAATAAATACAAAGAACCTTTAGGAAAGCTCAACCGTGACAGTTGCCATGGCAACGTAAGTCGGCAGGGAAAAAAATTAAATGACACCATCGAATAGTCCGAAACGAAAATAGGAAAGTAGGTACAAACAGCGCGCAATTATCTTTTAAAGGAACCGAGTTTTAGCGCATTTTGTCTTAAATTTTGTTGCCATGGCAACGGTGGTCATTTAGGGGTAAATAAAAATGACGTTGTTAAATTGGTCGACCCTTAAAACCATACCCTAAAACCAAAAAAATACGACTCTACCTTATACGCAGGAGGAGTTATGATAGTACAAATCATTGTCTAATTTCCCCCACAGGTGCCATTGTGATTGTTCATATGTTTGCAAAAAAAGGTTAAAATGCTGAATTTAAATTCTGTAACCCACAAAAGACACTTCATTGTGCGAAACCGCATCATATGAGCTATCGTGCGTTAAAATCGGTTTGGTCGATTTTTGTGTAGAAAACGGCAAGAAAAAAAAAAGAAAAGAAAGGAAGGGGAAGAGAAGGAAAGGCACAAAGTCACGCAAGCGTTATATTTCAACTATTTGTGAAAAAGCCCCGTGAAAACGGATTTTTACCAAATTTTGCACAGCGGGAAAACTGCCAGATGTGCAAATTTTCATCATCATCATCATCAACAACAGTGGGCTCAATGCCCGTTGGTGTCTGACGCCATTCTTACTATCGCTGCCCACCGCTGCCTATCTAGGGCAGCGTGGCTTAACTCCTGCAGGGTTGTCCCACACC
>Ga0209367_1007812_pt1 | contig 14702 bp, 5 predicted proteins | sample WorMetLIZISLAND2_FD_187412 | JGI IMG/M metagenome (GOLD analysis project Ga0209367, IMG submission 187412) | Marine gutless worms symbiont microbial communities from Max Planck institute for Marine Microbiology, Germany - Olavius geniculatus... ... | reverse complement strand
GTGTGGGACAACCCTGCAGGAGTTAAGCCACGCTGCCCTAGATAGGCAGCGGTGGGCAGCGATAGTAAGAATGGCGTCAGACACCAACGGGCATTGAGCCCACGGTTGTCGATGATGATGATGATGATGCCTTTAACTGACTGGGTCAGTATACTTGCAGTCCTGGCCACAGGGGCTATTGTTGCGCAGAACTCGCCGTTTCTTCCCTAGCGATGGGCATGACCACTGCTAGTACTCATTTTACCATCCCACAGAGGGTAGAATGCTTAGTCGACCTAGCTGGCAGGCTTCGCATCGAGATGGTTTACCTGCCTGCAGGTAGTCACCCATTGCAATACTAACCGGGCCCGGCGTAGAGTAACTTCGTTTCATCCGAAATGCATTACAAACTACACCACGCCATCAACCAAACATGTTTCTGGATGCTAAAGCAGAACGTTAAAGTCTGTACTTAGACTAAAGTTCAACTAAACTTTGGTCTAAGTTTACTAACTTAGACTAAAACAATTAAAAATGGCGAAAAACCGGTAAACCTAACAGGAAATAAATCAACAAGTTACACTTGAACTTGCTTATTTAATTGCACCGCATACGCAAATGACGTAATTACGTAACGTTTTACCTCATTGTGTAGCCATTACAGCGTTTATTTTTGGTACGAGACTGCTTTAATTTACTAAACTCTCCATACGTGTACGACTGTTTAGACTCGGCGAAGGTCTCAGTGAAATCACTTCACTTTATGACTTAAGTAGTTACTTAGACCGAAGTTTAGACTCAGCGAAAGTCTAAGTCAAAAAGTGAAGTCACCCAATGTCTCTAATAGCATCCAGAGACATGTGTCATGTGACAAAGTGATCTTGATCTGCTGACATTGAAATGTGACATTCATACTGTCTCTTAGCACCAATTTGGCGTTACTAAACTATTTGTTGTTGTGAATAATCATAGAAAACAGTGGACCTAACTCTTAAGTACATCATATCAAATCAGTTGCATTAAACTGAGTATTGTTATCTTATAAAAGCTAAAATAACAGCTGTGAATATATTAAATTTCAGTTTATTTTAGTTTATAATATCGTGTTTTTTCTATTTTGAATGAACTTTTGTCCCGTGTTTCTGGTAGAAATGGAAAGCGTGGAAAGCGGTATGTCTTCCGGCGGACAGTCGGGTGTTGAGTTCTGGAGAACTGAGCTAAAGAGTGCACGTTACATACTTGCTCCGATGGTAGATCAGAGTGAGTTGGCTTGGCGAATGCTCAGTCGACGTTACGGAGCCGAACTTTGTTACACTCCGATGTTACACGCAACGGTCTTTGTCCGCGACGCTCACTACCGCCGTGAAGCTATGGCAGCATGTTCTGAGGATAGGCCACTTATCGTCCAAGTAAATATATTTGCTACATGGTGTTTTATGTTCTACTGTGTACATAGTATGTATCTGAAGCTAGGTCTTTTTAAAGTCCAGTTGTCTTTTTCCCTTCTATTTAGCCAGCAATCAGTGTTTTATGTAGAGTATTTACTTAAATTTGTGTAGACTGCATGCATTTTATTTTTTTTATGTTTGATCATTACATTTTAGTTATTTATTTATTCTGGTGTTTTTTTGCAGACAAATAAGTTTACGTAAGCATCGAAACTTACAATAACGTGCTGTTTTGCATTCTTCGCATTTGTAACTTTAATGACCATACTACAGAGTAATAGATTGATAGTAAATTTTACAGCTGAGTTGCCAGTGTAGTTATTGTAAAAGTGAATTACAGAAACTGTTACTTGTTATATGTCTGAGGTATGTTTTTGTAGTTCTGTGCAAATGACGAGGACACGTTGCTGACAGCGTGTCAGTTTGTTGAGCATTTATGTGATGCTGTCGATCTTAATATTGGTTGTCCACAGACCATTGCAAAGCGTGGTCACTACGGTGCTTTTCTGCAGGACGACTGGGAACTGCTCTTCAACATGGGTAAACCCGTTGACATCGTGATCTATCTGTATCGGAATTTTGGGTTGAAACCTTTGGGGGCAGGAATTTAAAATTTTCCAACAGACAGCTGCAGATTTTTAAGAGAGTTGGTCAAATTTTTTTTTAAATTTTGATATTAAATTTTTTTTGAAATGGGTATTTTTAGTCCCAATTTTTGTATTTTTGGAAAAAAATTTTGGCCAAAAAAATTTGTTTTCAATAGATTAAAATTTGGAAGAGGGCAGTTTTTTCCAACCCTCCTGTCATGACAGTTATGTGATCACTGTTATCTTGGAAAAATTCTTAAATTGGCGAATGACAAAAGTGTAAAATGGCTAGTCTATTGTTGATCAGTGATTGTATGCCGAGAGCATGCTGAATGTTGCTTCTGTTTATTGCAGTTAGTCGGTGCGCACGTGAACTAAAAATTCCAATTACGTGTAAAATACGCATTTTTGATGATGTTCAGCGGACAGTTGAGTATGCACAGATGTTGGAGCGAGCTGGTGCCAAGGTACATAGAGATAATTGTGTCATCGGCATTAAATATATACAAACAAAGGATTAGGGATTTATCGCAGATGTTTACAGTGGTGGTCTGGCTCAGTTAGTAGCGTCGTTGATTGAATCAACGAATTTAATCAACACCAGGCCTTGTTCGTACTTGGATGGGTGACCATCCCGGTATGTAACCAGCCACCCAGGTCAACTCAGCCTGGCCATCCCTCCGTGAGTAGGTGCAGTGAGTACCAATGAAAGCTGGGACGTAAACAGGCACACTGCGCGATACACTGGCCCCGTATTCATGGTCTCGCAGTGCAAAAACTGGTGTCTGGCTGAGGGCCTTAGGAAACGGAGATCAGCGCCGCCCTATGGGCTGTAAGGCTCGGGAAGGACTTTACAGTTTTTATGAAATAACTCATATAGTCTACTTTTTAATTAGTGGCGGACGGAAAATGGCATCAGGCTTGCTTATTTTTCTGTCTGTACGTTTTGCAAAAGCAGCTGCTACTTTCAGCATGTCTTAGCCATCGCAATTCTGTCCATCCGTTCGTCTTTCTGTCACACGAGTGGATCAGTCAAAGCGGTGCAAGCTAGAATCACCAAATCTTCACCGTTGGCTGCCTGGAAGACTCTAGTTTCACGGACCGTAAAGCTTTTCGATAAATTCGAAGGGGGTCACCTCGAACGAGGGCGCTAAATGAGAATGGGGTGGGCAAAATTCGCGATTTTTGGCCAATAAGTCGCTGTATCTCAGTAATGGTGCGAGATAGGGCCTAGGTTACTATTAATCACTAATAGGAAGTCGTACACTAGCTCTCGATTGGCGCCAAATTCAATGACCTTGAATGACCTTGAACGCCAAAATATGGATATTTTTGGTGATTTCAGGCTGCAACACAAGTCTGTATTATTTACAAGGTAGCGCCACGGAACTATCGTTATGCAATCTAGATAGAGAATTTGGTATTTGTATATTAACTTAGCGTGAACACCCCAATTTTCAGCTAAACTACTGAACCGGAACTGCTATAGGCTTTCGCGCGTCTCATCAGCATTAGCTGAAATTTCTTGTATGTTACAGTGATATACATTTAGCTGTTGCCATGGCTACTTGTGGTTTTTGTTTAGTTGGTTTATTTTCTTATCTATCTGGAGTTAGTACAGGCTATTGCATGATTTGTTGGCCAGATGCTGTTGATGTTACATTTCTATGTTATCAAACTATTTTTTTCAGTAAATAATCACATTTGGAAACATTGGAATTAGTTGTATTAAACTCACTGCTTATTAAGATCAGCAGTTAGAGAATCTAGTTTCATGCTTTGAGTGGCACGATTCTTATAACTCATGAAGTGTGAATAGTATCAGTAACGATTGAATTAGCAGTACTTGTTTGTTATGTTATTTGGGGACCATTCTAGAGTTGAGCAAACCTTATCTGGTGTATAAAGAGAAGAAGAAGAAGAATGAGAAGATTTCACATAGACAGTCCAAAGGTCCATTGCATGGGATTGCATCCCTTTTTTGGCACTTTGAGCCCACGAGGGTTAGACCCAATTAAGCTAGCATACAACCCAAGTCAGCCGGATGGCTGGCTCTAATTAACAGCCGGTGCCTTTAACTGACTGGGTCAGTATACCAGCAGTCCTGGCCACAGGGCCTACTGTTACACAGAACTTGTCTGCAGTAATTCTGGAAATATGTGCATGTTGAACTAAAATGGTGAATGTGCAATTTGTGTTTTGATTCATTGTTTTCATGCATGTTTTAATATGCTTTTTTCTAGTTTGTTGATCAATACTAGTCTGTCCTGTGTGTTAGCTATTGGCCGTGCATGGACGCACTCGGGAACAGAAGGGTGCATTAACAGGTCTCGCCAGCTGGCAACACATAAAAGCTATATGGTATATTTTCTTGTGTCATACATACAGCTACTTTGCTGTTTGGTGTCTGTGATTATGTTGGTGTGATTATGATGGCTTGGTGGCTCAGCAGTTAGGGCGTTGGATACAAGACTGAAAGGTCCATGGTTCAATTCCTAGCCGGTGCACTACCAAGTAACAACACTGGGCAAGTTGTTCACACCTACCTGCCTGTGTAGGTGCAAGTGTCTAGTGGTTGGTGTTGACTCGCAACTTTCAGGTTGTGGTTCGATTCTCACTGCCGTCATTTGCAAGCAACCTTGAGCAAGTTGCTAACTTACTATGTGCTCAGGCCAACTCAGCCTCCTACCCGTCGTGAGATGGGAAATTAGTAGTAGCTTATGGGCTACGGGGCGAAGGCCTAGTGCAACTGATTGGGGCGGTGGTATGTCTGCTAGCTGCAAATCACAGGTCCAATTGTTCGTTAACACGGGCAATGGATGGCCGCATAGTGCGCTGTGGTATCATTAGCTCATGCCAATCAGCTGCCACTTCTGAAATTGTCAAATGCTTAAAATGTGCTCCCATTCTAGTGCCTTTTATTTATGGCCCACATTATACTGCAGAAGTCTTTAATTATTTTTTTCAGTGCCAATGGATTGAAGATGGAATCTGCAATTCTGTGGTGAGCTAATTGAGAGTTGCTAAGCATAACTGCTAATTGCTGTGTCCCTGTATGGAGCTTTGGTTATTAGTCAGTATATTGGTTAATGAGATCTGTCCAGCTGTCATGGTGATTTCGGATAGGTTAGTAGGATTTTATATTTGTCAAACGTGGCTGGACTTGCTGAAGCCAGGAAGTTGGCACATTTTCGGTTTGTACGTCATCATTACTGTTGGCCGTTGTTGACAGTGACAATGTACAGATCCCTGTGTTTGCTAACGGCAACATTCAATACTTCACTGACATCGAGCGTTGCTTGGCTGCTACCGGGGCCAATGGAGTTATGTGCGCAGGTGAAACTAATTTATAACGATACACTTTGACACACAAAACTTACTGCACAGGCAATTTGAGAATCAAAGGACCCATGGCAGGGTTGCAAAAATGTTTTTTTTAAACCTGGGTAATCCCAGCCTAGTGGATTTTTTTGTTTTTTTTGTTTTTTGGGTGTTTTTAAGGTTTTTGTATAAAAGCCCAACGTGATGGGTTTGGGGATGTCTACGTTCTTTCAGTTTTTGACTTGAGTACGAGTCTCTGCTTGCTCCCGACAGCTAAAATATACCGATGCTTGCAAATTTGTAGGTTTAAATATTTCAAAATCATTGCCATGATAAAATATTTCATCATCAGTTGAAGAAGAAATTAAAACTGGATTAAGTTAAATTTAAATCAAATTAAGTAGGTTAAATTTGGGGTGGGTTTTTAAGTGAGGATTCACCCCAAATAGACCCAGTGGGTTATTTTGGGTGTCTGTCTGAGTGTCTCAGTGCTTTTGTTTACCTGGAAAGGTGGCCATTAGAACAGTGTGTGTATATGCAGTCAAAATTCATCGATTATGACCAAAAAGCTTTATAATACCTTGACATTTTGACCTCCATCGGAAGTCTTCATCAAAAAAATGAAAACATCATTTTTCGTCCAGTTCTTGGCACAGTAAGTGAAAGATCTGTCAAGAAAACAGTTGTACGTTGAGTGTGTGTTTTATGGCAAGATCTACTTTAAGATGTTGTTAAATGTATGCATCTGCCCCTGCCTTTGTAGATCTTTAAGATTTGTCAGTATATACATCAGTAAAAAGTTGTATATGCGATTGATGACTGTAGTTCCGGTAATGATGCTGCACAAAATTACATCAGTGTGCTCATATATTTGAAGATGTCAGAGAGCCAAGATTATCGGCTTATAGTTTTCTGTTCATGCTTCCGTTACAGTGTATTTTCAAACATTGTCTACCTGCTTATTTATTATTCTGTATAATGTGTAGCTTGTATTTTTGTATAGTAATATAATAACTGTATTGTCATTTGTAAAGCACTCAATGTCAGCAAGCTGAATCTGAGGTGTCAGCAGTCGCTAGATGCGTAGTGATGGGCTATGGGTTGTATGATAAACTAAGTAAGTAGGTTTTGCGGTTACATTTGAAGGTTGGATGTGAAGTAGTATGTTTTCACTGAGAGGGAGGCTGTTGCAAATGTTGGAGGCCTTTTATGAAAGGCTTAACGTTGTGCAATCTAGCCGTATTCTTCTACTTTTGAAACAATAAAACTTCTTTTAGTAGTTAGTTGTGTAGCTCGGTAGTCTAACGGTAACGTGTCGGACTTCACTGGCCCCGTATCCGTGGTCTCGCAGTTGTAAAAACTGGTGTCTGGCTGAGGCCTTAGGAAATGGAGATCAGCGCCGCCCTATGGGCCGTAAGGCTTGGGAAGGACTTTACGTTTTTTTAGTAGTTAGTAATTTTTTTGCCTATCGGCAGACTGACACACCGATTTGGCTATGGGTGTGTGCAGAGGGTAACTTGCATAATCCGGGGCTCTTCACTGATGTTCACCTGCCAGCATGTCAGATGGCCAAGGAATACATGGTCCTAGTTAGACGTTTTCCTTGCTCGATGTCTTGTGTTCGAGGACATCTTTTCAAACTCTTGCATCACATGTTAGTACCGTAACTTTTGTATGATCTTACTACTAAATTGTGTGAATAGTTTGTCACTGTGAGAGTGTAGTTGCATTGATGTAATTTTATAAATAACACTTGTGAGATGAACTAGCTATTAACTTTGTCGCTAATTAGCAGAGATATGTAATATGTATGCTGTGTTTTGCGAATGATACACTGTGGCATTTATTTTTTTGTGATTAATTTGGTCATTATGGACCTTTTTTGTGGTATTTGCTTAGATAGAAATCTTTCAGTCATGTTTCGTTGTGGTGTAATTGTTGTGTAATTTTAACCATTTATGGCTGTAGTGCAGTAAATGAATTCTGTCTAGTCAAAACTTACAAAAGCAACAGTGGGAAATGAATAAAAGTGTGCAATAAAGTGCATAACGAAAATAGAAAATTTAATAAATAAAAGCTGATGAAATTAAGAGACGTCAGTCCACAGTAATGAGGGCAATGCAGTAGCTAGTCTCACTCTCATAGATGGAGTGAAATATCATAGGCTGACAGTTATCTGTACAATGCATTGTGTGTGGTATGCAGACTGTTGGTACACACGGAGTTCCGTGATAGTCTCGGCTTAGCCAAGTCCATCGATAGTTTCAACGAGATCATCCAGGACATTGAACAGAAATGTCAGGTATTTGTATCTGTATCTATATGTAGTCTTCTGTTTATAGTTAAAGGTTAGAAGTTAAAGGTGATGATATAGCTCTTAATGGGAAGCCCATCTCAGAGCTACGGAGCGTCACCTGCCATATGGAATCACACAGTATTACTTGCCACTCGACACAGGTGAACACGCCTCACCTTAACCCCAGTCAGATAGGACGGTACTCGATTTAACTGTCCCGGAGGGATGGAAGACTGAGTTGACCGAGGCGGCTGGTTATATACCAAGATGGTTTACCTGCCTGCATCCAAGTACTAACCCGGCCTTGCATAGAGTAACTTCGTTGATGGGATGAAACTCATTACCGCTACGCCAAGCCACCAGAGCTAGTGTCCCATAGTGAAATGTCTTTGCTATCTGCATATCCATAATTTGACTGTCTACAGAATTTCAGTGATAGACTGCATGTCATTCTCTTCATTGCTTTGACACTGCAAAATAGAACGTCTGTGCTGTGAAATTTGAACTTTAATCTCTGAATAGTTTCTTGCTTGTCCGAACACCAAAGAAAAAGTTTTCAGTTTACTTTAGTGAATTTAGTTTACTATTTTCTGTATGAATTATATGATTGTCTTCATTGGGATGACTAATGAGGAAATATACAGCTTTTTTATATTTTATCTCAGGCATTCCACATACTTCGGTATGCAGATAATCCAATTTATGCAGTTAAGTCTACATTCCATTTCGCCAACTTTGCGACAAAGTTTGTGACTTTGTCGCGGACACAAATCATGAAAGTCCGCGATGCAATTCATGTAGCCGACTTTCATGATTTGTGTCCGTGACAAAGTCTGCAAACTTTTTCACCAACTTTCTGCATGATGATGACGACGAGTCGATAGAGTTAACGTTCGCCCAATCTTACAGCAGTAAAACTGTCATGTGTGTGCTAACAGAAATATGCTCTGGCAAACAGTTCAGTTTTTAGTTTATACCGAAAGAGGATAGCAGATGACAGTTTTTTAGTGATGCCGGCAGTGAGTTCCATGTAGACTGTCTTGTGACAGCAAAGCTGCGAGGACCGTAGCAGATTGTGCATGTCACTGGGACAGCAAGATCACCAGGTGCTTTGCCACAGACTAAATTCCATTAGAGCGACACAGATGGGTTTAACACAGATTTTTTTTGCAACCATCTTGACATGTCGAGATGGTTTGTGTCCACGAATTTTATGATTTGTGTCCTCGACTTCCGTGCGGGGAAGTTTCGGTGAAAGTCGGTGTAATGGAATTTTGGCTTTAACCAGCTTGAATTGTAGCTATTTGCTTTGTGCTGTAGCCAGATGTAGAGGCTTATGAGAAAGAATCATTATCACATTTATCATCTTCACATTCACTGCCATACTGGTTGTGTCAGCCTTACATCCGACCAGAGTCAGTTATCTTGCATTGTTTTTGAATATACTCGTGGGTTGAAATAATTAGATAGTGAAATTTACCAAGGTCTCATATGTATTTGTTGAGCTGGTGATGTTTTGGTAACAGCTTTTGCTTTTTCGTGTACGACATTTACTATAGCCAGGAACAAATTTTTCACCGACAATGCAACAGTGGTTGCCAAAATGTCAGCAAATTAACAGGGATGCAACAAAGTTTGTATTCACATTGGACAACATGCAAATATTCGACAACTTTACAGCTATTCGATATCTGACGAATAGTTGGGGGCTTTTCTGGCGAATACGAATATTTTATTTCATTAAACTTGATTGAACTATATTGAATTTTACATAGGAAATACTGACAATGAAGAGAACACAGCAATCTGGATGTTTCATTTTTTTTATTGAGTTGGACTGACTGAACTTTGCCTTAGATACCGGTGCTGATTTTCATTAACTGAACACTGAACAACTGTATTTGGATGTTTCGCTTTATTCAATTATTGCTATAGAGAAGTTTTCTTGAGGCTGAATAAGTATTCGCAGTCGTTATTCAATGAATAGCAAAGTTGATATTCGAATTTGACGAATACGAATATTTTTCCGCTTCGTCACATCCATACAGATTAACAGAGCATTTTTTAAATCTGGTGACTTTGTGTGGCATGAAGCATTCTGTGTAAATCTAGCTTACAATAAGATCATGACCTCAACACACAAGAATAGAATGTCATTTCACCAGTTTTGGATTTCACAGCACTGTCGTTCAATCAGGCCACAGGCAGCATTTTCTGAGTAATAACTGTCGTTTTCTTTAGCAGGTCAGTTGTTCATGATCACAGCGTCGTTGGGGCATGCAGTGGCATTTTTCCAACAGGCACTTCAAATTGCTGACAGAATTTTGACAACACTGCAAGTTTTTAATGGAGGAGATTATGGGTGCTAGGAGTTTAAGTTTTGCTTCTAATTTTTTTTAAATGCAGGTTTTGGTTTCACATTTTGCATTTTTGGCTGCATGTTTTCGGACATGAAGAAAATTTTCCGACAGCTCAAAATGTGGGAGGGGGAATTGCTCTTTATGCCCCATCTCCCCTCTCACAGGGGATCTACATGCATGCAGTTGTCATTAACTTGGAACTTGACATTTATACATGGTGTTTCATAAAAAGGACCCTTTTTGTTTTTTTCATAATTTACTCAAATTATGAGCAATTTACATGAAATTTTTACCAGTTGTAGCTGAAGAAATACTAATTCGAAATATTTGAACAAAATATGGCAGTTGGTTAAATATTCTTTGCTAGTCGACTAGCAAAGAATATTTAATCAACCGCCATGTTTTGATAAAACGTGTTGAATTAGTATTTATTCAGCTGCAACTGGTAAAAATTTCATTCAAATTGCTCATCATTTGAGTGAATTATGAAAAAAAACAAAAAGGGGTCCTTTTTATGAAACACCGTGTAGACAGTGCGTCTTATTGTCTTATAAATTAAATGTCTGTAGTGTTGATATATGTGTCTCTGTGGTGTGTCGAATTGTGTGTTTCAGCCCGTCCTCATTAAGTTCGGATCCAAACACGTCTAGCATCAAGCGCGAAGCCTTAAAGCGTCACATGAAAGATGTTATCAGTAGCAGTGAAATGACTTTATCTCGTAATAAACTCAAAAAGCTGCGTCGAAATGCCACCAAGAGCTTCGTCCCGAAGGCCGACAAGTTTGAAAGATGTGTCACCTGTGAAAATCCAAAAGTATGTAGTTGTGTTTTGCTTCAAATAAATCGGACGGAATTAATCATTCGAAAGTTTTGTTTGTCTCGTGATTGATAAGAAATTGATAAAATAAGATTAATGTAGCATATTGTGCCAGAGATGTGATTGTCTATCATTGTGTTATGATATTCATCTTGATTAATTAATGTTGATTAGTTATTGCTTAATTATTGCATAATTGGTTGATGACAGATAGGTCTGCAACTTTGATCCTTTCACAACATATGTCGCTGTATAAACGTGCTTTTAATAAAGGGTGGTCCAAAAAAACTGCACAAAGTTTATGGCACCATAATTTTGCAACCATACATCACAGAGTCATGCGGTTTTCAGCAAAATGTTCTGAAAGAAAATCTGTACATGACTAAAGTCAGTGTTTAAATACAGCAATTAAATATTCTTTGTATTGCCGCTGGCAAGTGAACTATTGAAAAACAGAATTACCTTCAATGTACCTTGGTCCATAAAAACATGCCACTATTATTTTTTCGATAGCTCCGTGAAACATTGGCCGATTTCAATAATTTTTGGCATGCGACATTAAGAAAAAGTTTGATGTAAAGGTCTGTAGTTTTGGCCACCTCACCTTAACGTTGTCACTACACTACCGTGTGAAATGCAAAAGTCGCTGTTTGGCCATTGACAACAATGAATTCCTATCGGTAGCGTATGCGTTGGCTCAGACATTATAAAGTGAATAGTGACAAAAGAAATTAGCAATTATTATCACTTAAAAAATCACACGCGTCACATCACATCATCTTTATTTCAGCATGTGCTCAAAATGTCTTTCTGCAGCACAAATGCAAGCGGTGGACGTTGACACCATTTGCCAACAGCACGTTGAGTGACTGCACGACTCAAGCAGCCCACACGCTGTTGATGCATCATTTCAGTTTGTCGACTTAGAATTTTAAAATAAAGACGAAGCAACAAATTTTCAAATTGATTTTGTGGTCTCAGTAATTTTCTGAGCTGACGCATGCACTGCCCAATATGAATTCATTGTTGTCAATGGTCAAAATACGACTTCTGCATTTCACAAGGTAGTGTAGCGACAACCTTAGGGCGAGGTGGCCAAAACTGCAGACGTTTACGTCACGTTTCTTTTTAATGTCGCATGCCAAAAATTATTAAAGTCTGCCAATGTTTCACGGAGCTATTAAAAAATAAAAGTGGCACGTTTTTATGGACCGCGGTGTCGAGGGTAATAGTGTTTTTGCATAGTTCAACTGCCAGCGGCAATATCAAAAAATATTTAACTGCTGTATTCAAATACTGACTTCATCATGTAAAGAATTTCTTTCGGAACATTTTGCTGAAAACCACATGACTCTATGACGTACGGCTGCAAAATTATTGTGTCATTAACTTTGTGCAGTTTTTTTGGACCACCCTGTAATTGATCAGTTGATTTGTTGATTATTATTATTATTATTATCATTGTTATAACAGTCATGTATGTTGAATGATACATAACTTTTCCACTGCAGTAATCAATTAATTAAGTAAGTAATTTATATAGTGTGGTAACTGTAACAACCTCGAACACCCCGCATGTGCCACTAGAACGAGAAGTGAAAATGTTTTCGATGACGTCTGAAAGTGGGTAAACGGTGTGAACTGCATTTGAGAGTGTTCGGCAGAGCATTCCAAGTAGATGGACAGGCATTTCCAAAGTCACGGCTTCCGTAGCTGTTATTGTGTGACGAAGCATGCGTGTAACAGTGGTCTACGTCATCAGTGTTGTGGGTCAAAATTGGTGGAAAGGAATTACAATTTTTGAACAGAAGCTGCAAATTTCCAACAGAGGAGATATGGGTGCTCTGCTCAGTTTCGATTTTGCCCATGAATCCCCCCATATGTCAAATTTCCAGGCCTAAAGTTTGTTTTTTTTACTTTTTTCTTACAAGGAAAGTTTTAATTAGGCTAAAATCCAGGTAGGGTCGGGCAATTGCCGTGACCACCATGGTCTTATATGTATAATAATGTTTGTATAAACAGGGTCTGAAGTGTGTTTTCAACGAGTGCAGGGCATGCTGTCGACACAGCGTTCACAGAAACTCAGTCAGCTGTCCAGGTGCCATGAATTGCACATACATTTCTTCAGTTATTACTGAACTACAAATACTCATTTTACAGTGCACGTCAAGGAAAATTATTTGGATACTTTGTTTGTGTCTTGGGGAGGAGAACTGATGTTAAACACAATGTGTTGTGTCATAAGCTTCTGTTTTTAGCATCCCACGGTATCAAGGCCTTGTCTTTTTTCAGTTCTACACGGCATTGTGCCAGTGAAATAAATATGCAAATCGGTTAATATTTGTCAAATATATTGACAATCACAAAGTGCGACGTTTTTTTGAGACACGGTGTATAAATGTTGTACCATATGTGCCACTTAATAAGAGCCATTCATGAACGATCGTGATAAAATGTTGCTTCTGTTGCTTGTTTTAATGATGTAGTAGACGTTTATGTAGACATTTATCTGTTCGTTTATACTTTCGATCCTTTAGTTGGCGTGGGTATGGTTCAGGCCGAACAACGATGGTGTAAAAGTTGTTCCACAACAGTTCTAAGTATTTCTTTCGGAGACCAGCCTAACGTGGAGTAGCCCGATTTGGAATAATTACATGAAAATAGGCCATATGAACAATAACCAAATGTGTGGGATGTTTATCTGTTGTAGGGCACAAAATATTTGCTCGGAGGAAAGTTCAGGATCAGTCATAGTTGAATGGTGTTACATGTGCGGCGGAGTGATGAGCTTCAGGTCCTAGTACTGAGATGCTGTGTGCACTGTGCATGGTGTAATTGGCAGCAGTGATATCAATGGCAGCAGTGATACTAACTTTGGTTGTTGAAGATGGTTCATAGCCGTTGTGAAGATGACATTCAGCAAGTTGATGCTACTACCGGTGGTGATGATGATGATGATGTTTGAATGAATGAACTTTTACGTGGCATTAAGTCCTTCAAGTAATTTGAGCAAACCTCATGAGATGTGCGACAGCCTTAGCAGTTCCGGTTCGCTGTTATCTTGGTCCGTCTCCAGCCATTTCGTCGCAATTCAGTCTTGAAATGTGTGCTGCAACCAGAAATTGCAAAAAAATCTCCAAAACCCCTATTTTGGGGGTTCAAGGTCGTTCAAGGTCATCGATGTTAACAAATCTAAAAAGCCTTATTATGAGGGTTCAAGGTCATTCAAGGTCATAGGTGTTGATGCCATTAAAAGCTCGTCACTAGTGCTAGTTATGATAAGCAGCATGTCTGCCTATCTGGAACTGTTTTTACGCTAGACGAGCCAATAATGGTAAAATAACCACTTTTTAAGTGGGTTCCCTTCTTTGACACCCTTCACACTAGGGCACGCAATTTTGTCACAAAAAACTCTCGAGTCCTTATGGCAGCCCACAGTGAAGATTTTGTAATCCTAACTTGCGTCGTTTTGACAATACTGCAGTGTGACAGATGGACGGACAGACGCCTTGACAATGGCTAAGGGCCGGTTGCACCAACTAATTTTAAGCACGTACTTAGTTAAGTACCACTTAAATTTAAGTGGTGCTTAACCGGCTACTTAAATCGATTCCGTTGCACCAACTCAATCCGCACATCACTTAGTTAAGTGGCATACTTAATTGTAACGACGCCTGCCATTGGCTAATTTCGATCACGTGACGTCAGCATTTCCTTGACGACCAATTACGTAATAGCTATCACGCTTCATTGACAACAATGGCCATCGCTCGAAATGCCGTATATGAATTGAAATAACTTCAGAACAGTATAATTTTGACCGAAGTGTAATATATAGGCCAAATATATGAGAATCAACATAAATATGGACTGATACATATTTGGCTGACAACGA